>ENA-ORMJ01000748-ORMJ01000748.1-human-gut-metagenome-genome-assembly--contig:-NODE-748-length-23112-cov-2.613350_pt1 | contig 23112 bp, 13 predicted proteins | sample MGYA00242100_ERZ508989 | MGnify/ENA primary metagenome ERZ508989 (study PRJEB26280, sample SAMEA2531403) | human gut metagenome | biome: human gut; feature: human-associated habitat; material: faeces...
GAAACAGTCATTGAAAGATAATGCGGTGTTGCCTGTATTGTTTTTGAATACGCTTTTCTCCAGTCTAATTTTTCTGCCGTTCATTTTGGTATCGGCATTTGAGCCTGATCTCCTTGGGGGAACCATCTTTAATGTTCCCGTTGCAGGATGGGAGCAGCATAAATATATTATCATCAAGTCGTTTATCGTTCTGTCATCGTGGATATTCGGTTACTTCGGGATGAAACACTTGCCTATTACCATTGTGGGGCCTATCAATGCTACCCGTCCGGTGATGGTGCTTGTAGGAGCAATGCTGGTGTTTGGCGAGCGTCTGAATCTCTACCAATGGATCGGAGTGATGCTGGCAGTGGCTTCCTTCTTTATGTTGAGCCGTTCGGGGAAGAAAGAAGGGATCGATTTCAAGCATAACAAATGGATTCTCTTTATTATACTGGCAGCAGTCATGGGAGCTGTCAGCGGATTGTATGACAAGTTTCTGATGAAACAGCTGAATCCGATGCTGGTGCAATCGTGGTATAATGTCTACCAGTTCTTTATCATGGGAACCATTATCTTCCTTCTCTGGTGGCCCAAACGGAAGACGACCACTCCTTTCCGCTGGGACTGGACCATCATTCTGATTTCCGTATTCCTTTCGGCGGCAGACTTTGTCTACTTTTATGCTCTGAGCTATGATGACTCCATGATCTCCATCGTTTCGATGGTTCGTCGGGGAAGCGTGATCGTATCTTTCATTTTCGGAGCGCTCTTCTTCCGTGAAAAGAATTTAAAAAGCAAAGCGATTGACCTTATCCTCGTGTTAATCGGAATGATATTCTTATATTTGGGGTCTAAATAAAAAGTACAATATGAAATCAAATAAAATCACTCATACCATCGCATTTTTCATCATCGGCTTGTTTACTTTTGTCTCTTCACAGGCGCAGGAAGCAAAGACTCTTTTTATCAACGTTCCGGATTCACTTTGTCCCTTGCTTACGAAGGTGAACCGTGAAGACTGCATCGACTTTCTGAGCAGTAAAATGAAAGCACAGGTGGAAAACCGCTTCGGGCAGAAGTCGGAAATGACCGACCTGAGTAAGGACTATATCCGGATGCAGATGACTCCGGAAACCACTTGGCAGATGAAAGTATTGGCTTTGAATGATACCACGAATGTGATTTGTACGGTAGCTACGGCATGTGCTCCGGCTTGTGACAGCAGCATCCGCTTCTATACTACAGACTGGAAACCTCTGACTGCCGATTCATTCATCACCCTGCCGGTCATGAACGATTTTCTGCTTACTCCGGACTCCACTGCGATATACGAATTTGACGAGGCCTCCCGTTCTGCAGACATCTTATTGATGAAAGTGGATATGAACAAGGAAAATACAGAACTGGCTGTCACTCTGTCCACTCCCGACTATATGTCAAAAGAAACGGCAGAAAAACTTAAACCGTTTCTCCGCCGTCCTATTGTTTATCAGTGGAAGAATGGAGCGTTTACCAAATAAACAGCTCCGCCCCATTTCCACTAATTATCCATTTTCCATTCTCCATTATCCATTAACCAAGCACTCATTGATGAATGCCACCATCTCCGGTGTATGTTCTTCTACGCTTTGAAGTAGTTTGAACTGTGCCTTGGTGCGCACCAGATTATGTTCGGGATATTTGATTTTGTAGTAAGTATCTCCGTTGATATAATCGGCAAGGAACCGTACGCACTGCATATAGGGGAATAAAGCGGCAGCATAAGGCAGATTCTCTATTTCAATGGGAGTGAGGAACGATTTGGCACCTTTCAGATATCCTTTGGTGAATGCCTTGAATATCTCCATGTTGAAGTTCACACGATTCAGGTCTTTGTCATCTTCATCTCCGGTGTTGGCACCTGTACGGAGGAAATCACCGTAGTCGGAGAAGATGAAACTCGGCATTACCGTATCCAGGTCGATGACGCAAAGCACTTTCCCGTCTTCATCAAACATCATGTTGTTTACTTTCGTATCGCAATGGCATACTCGTTTCGGAAGCTTTCCTTCGCGGAACAGGCGTTCTGCCTTGCACATTTCGTCCGCACGTTTTTCTATCTCGTCCAGATAATACTGTACTTCGGCTACTCGTCCGGCAGCATTGGCAGCGACTGCATCACGTAGCTGTTTGAGACGGAATTCCATGTTATGGAAGTCGGGGATGGTTTCTCCCAGTGTTTCCGGAATGTCGGCAAGCATAGCCTGAAAGTTTCCGAAAGCCTCTCCTGCATAATTGGAATATTCCGGATTGACAGTCTCGTACGTTTTGGCACGCGGAATGAATACCATGACACGCCAGTAGCTTTCTCCATCAAACCAATAAGTTTTTCCTTCTTCAGTGGCGAGGAAAGAGAGAACTTTGCGGTCGATGTCGGCTTCTCCGGCTTCGGTCAGTTTCTTGCGAATATGTCCGGTGACTGCGGCAATATTGGATTGAAGCATTTCTACATTCTGGAAGATGGCATGGTTGATGCGTTGCAGAACGTAGTCGGGGGCGTCTGCTTCCTGTGTGTTAACTTTGTATGTGTCGTTGATAAGTCCTGCTCCCAAAGGCTTAATCTCTGTGATAGTACCTTGGGTGTTGAACTTGGCTACAATACTTGATAAATCTTTCATGGGTCTTTTCTTTAAAATTTATACTAAGGTTATCGATAATCATATTTGGCGGCTTCGGTAGCCTGACTGCCGGAACGGACTGGTACCAGAGTGAACCCCCAGTTGTATTCGCGGTTGGCGGGAATCTGGTGGAAAGGTTCGGGACGTGCCCCCCAACTATCATAACCGCCTACTCCCTGTTGCTTCATGTCGACACAAACTTCGACGAAGTCTCTTGGAGTGACGTCGTTGACGTGATGCATCCGGCGCAATACATTGCGGGCGGCCTTCTCGTCGTGGTTGGCAGCTTCTTCCGGGCTGAAGTTATTCCATTGGTAGGGGTGGGGTAGCGCTTCTTCCGAGTCGAAGTCCTCGACGGAATTGCGCAGTGCGTTGAAACCGATCAGGCTGTCGGCAACGATGACAAGGCCGTTTCCTTTATCGGGAGACAGGTTAAGCCAGCGCGTATCCGTGTGGTGTCCGTTCTCCTGAGGACGTACATAGTTGAAGTACATCTTATCGGCGGTTGTCTGATAGATGCCTACCATGGTTCCGTGATTGCGGTCGATGTAGTTTTCTTCCGGACCACGTCCGAAATACTGTACATTATTCATCTGTGCCGGTAAGCGGAAACGTACACCGATGCGGGGAACTTCCAGCTTGGAAGCGGCTTTGCGGGCTGCATCACTTCCGGGAGTGAAGGTAGCCATGCGGGTAGCTTCGGAGACTTCTGTTTCGGCAGCCTGCATATCGGTAGAAGTAAATTTTGCATTTACATGAACGATTCCGCTTGGGTATATCTTATAGGTGACAACATACAGATTGCCGGCTGCCAGCAGATAAGTTGCCTGCAACAGGACGGCTTTGTCTTCTGTGCTTACCTTCGTGTCTGTCACGTGGAAGTCTTTGCTGGACTGTTTCCATACGTGGAGGCGTTTGGGAGCACCGTTTCCGTAATCATTGTCATTAGGCGCACGCCAGAAGTTGGGCTGGATGCCGAATCCGTCTTTGAAGTATTCGGTTCCATCCACTTTGTATGAGGTAACCAGACCGCTCTTCTTGTTGAATACAAAATTTACTTTTGAAGAAGAAACAGTCAGTTCGTCTCCTTGGGTTTGAGTTTGTAATGCGGGGCCGTTGGCTTTGTACGTATTCCTTTCGGCTTCAACGGGCAGACGGAACTGGTCATATGCAATTTCGTATCCGGCGGGAATCAGCGGTTCCGGTTCTACGGCTATCACACTGAAGTTAACGAAATATTCCGTTCCCGGACGGGCTTTCAGACCATTTACCGGTACGGTGAATTCTTTCGAAGCTTGCGGAGCGATGTCCAGTGATACCTTTCCGCTTTTGACGGTTTTTCCGTTGGCCAGTACGCTGTAATGTATCTGATACTTTTTCAGATTGGTGAAGTAGAAACGGTTCGTGATGTTGAACTTGCCCGATGCTGCGTCAATCGCATCGAAGCCGACATTCTGATGCACGTATTTCACTTCTGCCATTGCCGGATGCAGACCACGGTCGGGGTTAACAAGACCGTTGCAGAGGAAATTACCGTCGCTGGGTGCATTTACTCCGAAGTCACCTCCATAAGCCCAGTATTCTCTTCCGTTCTTGTCTTTCTGGAGCAGACCCTGATCTACCCAGTCCCAGATATATCCTCCCTGAAGGTTCGGATATTTATAGATAGCCTGCCATTGTCCCCAGAGATTTCCGGTAGAGTTGCCCATTGCGTGTGCATATTCTGACGGGACAATAGGACGGTCGCTGCCGTTCTTGCCGATATCTTCCAGCCAGCCGGCACCCGGATACTGAGGTACGTACATATCGGTGTTCCATTCCCATTGTGCACGTTCATAGTTGACGGGACGTTGCATGATGTTCTTGTCGGCTTCTTTCAACCAAAGATAAGTCTGGTAGAAGTTGTATCCGTTTCCGGCTTCATTTCCTAACGACCAGAAAGTGACGCTGGGGTAGTTCTTGTTGCGTTCGAACATATTGATTGTGCGATCCATGTGTGGTTTCAGCCATTCGGGATTGTTGCCTAATGAGCCGCCTTTACGTAGATCGTAGTACATACCGTGGCTTTCGATATTGGCTTCATCGTACACGTAAAGTCCGTATTCGTCGCAAAGTTCATAGAAACGGCGGTCCTGCGGATAATGGCAGAGACGTACACTGTTCAGATTATGCTGTTTCATTAGTTCGAAGTCCCGACGCATCAGTTCTTCGGTGACGTAATGTCCGGTTTCCGGATTATGTTCGTGGATATTGACTCCTTTCAATTTCAGCGGTTGTCCGTTGATAAACAGGCATACATAAGGTTTTCCGTTGGCGGCTTTCTGATCGATAGGTTTGATCTCGATGCGACGGAATCCTACGTTGAAAGGGATAATCTCATTGACTTTACCCTCTTCTTTGACAGTCATTACCAGCTTGTAAAGGTTCGGGTGTTCCGATGTCCATGTGTGTACATCGGTCAGATTCTTGTCAAAAGAAAGGGTTCGTGTCTCGTTGACAGGGACATAAGTTGTCTTCTCTTCGGTGGCAACTACTTTTCCCTGAGCGTCGAGCAGTTCATATGCCAGTGTCAGATTGGTTGCAGCCGGACGATGATTGCGCAGGTCGACGTTCAAAGCGAATACTCCGTTCTTGTAACTGTCATCCAGTGTCGATGTGATGCGGAAATCTTTCAGGGCGGCTTTGGGCTGTGAATACAGATAAACATCCCGTTCGATACCGCTGATACGCCAGAAGTCCTGACATTCCAGATAAGAACCTGTGCTCCAACGGAAGATTTTCAGTGTAAGTACATTCTTACCCGGTTTCACGTATTTGTTGATCAGGAATTCTGCGGGGTTCTTGGAATCTTCGCTGTATCCTACTTCTTGTCCGTTGATGTATACATATACACCTGATTTCGCTCCGGCGAGGTGGAGGTAGATATCCCGTTCTTTCCAATCGGCGGGAATATCGATGTCCCGACGGTAGACTCCCACGGGATTGGCTTCCGGAAGGCTGGGAGGCTGCGGATTACGGGGCTTGAACTCATAACCGTGGTTGGTGTAGATAGCCACTCCATACCCTTGTACTTCCCAGTTGCCCGGGACTTTGATATCATTCCAGGAGTCCGTGCTCACGGAAGGGTCGGTGATATTGGCGGGAAGGTCTTTGTAGCTGTCTGCGAAGAAGAACTTCCATGTACCGTTCAGCAACTGATAATAGTTGCTTTTTTCAAACTTCCCGGTAAGTGCATCAGTCCGGTTATCGTACGTCATGAAGGAAGTACGCGGATATTCTTTATTGACCGATACAACTTGCACATCCTGCCAGTAAGGTTTGTCGGATGTCTTTTCGGCCATAGCGCCTGTTGTTAACAGAGAGAATATTCCTGCCAGTAATAGGTGATATGATCTGTATTTCATGTTTTTCAATCTTGTTTCTTTTTTTATTTAACTTTGATATGGTCGAAGCCTTCCCCATAAACTCCGATAACGGCACTTTGCGATACAAATGCGTTGGGGTCGATATCTTTAATCAGTCGGAAGATGATGGTAGACTCCCGCTTTTTGGCAAGCACAAACATCATTTTCACTTCTCTGCCTGTGTAGAAGCCGGTTGCATTGATGATCGTCACTCCACGGTGAGGGTATTCGTTGATGTGTCGTCCTATCTCCTCATATTTATTGGATATGATAAAAAACTGGACAGACTGACGTGCGCTGTTCACTACCTGATCGAGGACGAAACTGCAAATGTAAAGTGTTGCAAATCCGTATACCACCTTCTCCCAGTCCTTCAGAACGAAATAACTGGAGGTAATGATGATCATATCGCAGATCAGTATGACTCTTCCCAAGGTTATGTCCCGGTATTTGTTGATGATGGCGGCAATGACGTCCGTACCGCCGGTGCTTCCGCCGCCACAGAACGATGCTCCGATGACGCATGCCATGAAAGGTTGGTCGCGAAGAAGGGAAACGCCTGATGCCAGTTGCTGGATAACGGACAGGAAGAAAGTCAGGGTGAATACTCCAAAAATAGTTTTAATACAGAACTTTAATCCCAATAACTTAAGCGCAAGCAACAATAAGAAAAAGTTAATGCTGAAATATGTATACTGTACCGGGAATCCCGTTGCCCAATATACAATAGATGCAATACCCGGCACTCCGCCCGTCGTAATGTCGTTGGGGAGTAGGAAAACGGTCCATCCGATGCCATAAAGTATCATACCTACGGCGATCATCACATAATCTTTGGCTTCCCGAAGGATAGTCTGTCTAGAGGGTTTTAAAATATCTGCTTTCATATAGGTGATTATAATAATCAGTAAAGTGCCGAACATGAACTTACGGATAACCTGACTTTTTCCCAGTCTGGCTATCCGTAAGTTTATATATTAATAAGGTATAATGGCTTATTCGGCAAAAGCATGTCTGTAACCTTGCACTTTGTTCCATCCGCCACGGGTGAAATCAGGAACTTCTACCGGAGCAGAACCGTTTTCGATGGAGAGTCTGGTCAGTTCGGCCATACAACACCATTCTGCGAGGTCGTAAACGTCCATGTCCAGTGGCAAACCATTGCGCAGACAGTATACCAGACGATAGTCCATGATATAATCCATACCGCCGTGTCCACCTACTTTCTTGGCAGTTTCTTCCAGTTCTTTGTGAATAGGATCTTTGTATTTAGCCATCAATGCTTTTTTTACATCTTCAGATACAGAACCGTGTGCGTTCAGCTTTTCGTGATTCGGCACATCATTAGAGTCTACTTGTGTAGGTCTCAGACAGTATTCCTCAATCGGATATTTGCTGGCATAGCCATCAGCTCCAACTACCTGGTACATACGGCTGTAAGGACGGGGAGTCATTACATTGTGCTGTATCAGCATTGTTTTGCCGTTCTCCGTACGGATGAGGGTTGTGGTCTGGTCTCCGTTCTGGAAGTCTTTTACTTCTTTTCCGGTAGACTTTTTAATGTATGCCGGACCGTTCACAGCTTTGGTGTCCATAGCTACGAGAGTTTTCATACGGTCGCCACGGTGAATATTGAGTACCTGGCAAGCCGGGCCCATACCATGAGTTGCATATACATCACCACGATGTTTCTGATTGTAGTCCATACGCCAGTTGTTCCAGTAATACGGCCAGAAGTCTTCCAGATTGTGTATATAAGCACCTTCTACGTGAAGTACCTCACCGAATACACCTTGTTGTGCCATATTGAGTGAAGTCAGTTCAAAGAAGTCATATACGCAGTTTTCCAGTTGCATACAGTGTTTGCGAGTCTTTTCAGAAGTGTTGATTAGCTTCCAGATTTCATCCAGTGTCATAGCGGCAGGTACTTCGATGGCTACATGTTTGCCATGTTCCATAGCGTATACACCCATGTCTGCATGGTGTTTCCAGTCTGTAGCTATGTATACCACGTCGATATCGTCACGTTCGCAGAGCTTTTTCCATGCTTTTTCGTCTCCTGCGTAGGAAGCTGCTTTCGGCAGACCGGCTTTCTCCAGTATCTTTTGAGCATTTTCAACACGTTCGGGGAGAAGATCGCATAAAGCTACAATCTGAGTTCCCGGAATATGTGTCCAGCGTTCAACCGCACCGGGACCGCGCATTCCCAATCCGATAAAGCCTACACGAACCGTTTCAAGTTTAGGAGTAACGAGTTGGATTACATCTTGCTGATTTGCCGGACGAGCCGGAGTTTCTACTTTAATCGGAGAGAACTTTGCTTTTGTCTTTTGAGCAAAACTGGTCTGGCAGGTCAACAATGCAAGACCGATGAGTGTGTTAAGTAGTAGTTTCTTCATCTTTCTTTTAATTTTTAATTGGGGGTTATTAATTGGTTTTTCATTTCGGTGTCAAAAATACTAATTAATTAATCAATCCAGTGTAATTATTGTAGATATTTTCATTGCCCGTCTATATTTTTGGTAGAAAAAGAGTCGCACTATTCGCTATGTTATAATGATATTTTCGGCATCGCCCGAACAGTGAGCGATGCCGTTTCTACATCTGTAATGTGTGTTAAGTTAAATTATTCTTATAACAGAATACGTTTTCCGTCAGCTTGTACGGCATATAATTTGGCATTCACCATCAATATAGATGAAGGAATCTCGAAAGTCGTGAAGGTAGAAAAATAAAGTAATTTTCCATTTTCATCATTCTCTCTGAGTTCAAAAGCCACAGCTTCATCTCCGTTTTGGATGGAGACCTTGCGTCCTGCCAGCTCTGCCGTGATAGCTTTGGTTATCTTCTGATTTTCTTTGAATTGAGTGTAATATCCGACATCTCCGACTGCCGAATAGCGGTAGTCATTCGATGGAAACTCACTTTTCTTTCTGTCTTCAATGTATTGGAAAGCATGTTTCGGGGCAGGGAATTGTGCCATGTATTCTTTTGCTTCCCGAATCATCGCATCACTTACATAGTATTTGTATGTTCCATACTGTTCGATAGTCGTATTGACAGGTTCGAAGAATCCCCACATCTCGAAAAAGTCTGTCAGGTTCTGATTGGCGGCTTTACTTGCCATTTTGGCAAATTCAAGTTGCTTTTTCCCGGGATCTTCACCTTCGGTCATATTCACTTCACGCATCAGTTTGAAAAGTGTTTGCCAGAAATCTGTTTTATATTCGCATCGGTGATAGTAAATCCATAGTTGCCAGTTCATTCTCATATGCGTTTCTGTGTCTTCGTTCTGGTGGGTTGCGTCTCCCATATTATACCAAGCCTGCCCGTTGGCATAACGGGCGGTTGCAACGCTTCCTAACCCGTTACCACGCGATTTGTATTTTCCTAATTTATAGATAATGAAATTAGAGAACAGATTATTAGATGATTCGGTAGAACTGGCCCAGTTAATAGCTGCCTGATGAACATGGCCAATTTCATGAGCTGGTCCCCACGCGTTATCTTCCGCCGCCATTACATTATCTTCCAACAAGATATTGCCTAAGTAGGTATAGACAAATCCGATTTGATAGTCAGAAGCCCACATATAACTTCCTTCCGGTGAGATGGCAAATAAATGGTTGTTGACTTGTGATGGGCGTACATCGTCAATTCCCATTAATTCTTGTTGCCAGCCGACAATGTTATCCCATAGATGGATGGCTGAGAGGATGTTGTTGGGTACATATTCCAATAATTTGTTGCGGTGGAAATAGAACATGATCTTTTCACCGCGTATGCAGAAGTATTTGTGTGTTGATTTTTTCAATAATTCAGCGTATTTTTCGTCTGTCTTATGTTCTTTCAGGTCGAAGAAACCGTTCACTGTGCCACTTCCGAGTGGTATGTGAATTTTGATGGGTTTTGCTGTATTTGAAGTCAGTTCGGTGTTGTACATGACAAACAATTGTCCTTCTCCTTTCATAGTCAGTTTGTTGACTCCGGGATTTAGCATATAGACATCGCCTGAAGAAGCAGTTTGCTTGTATTCTGTTCCTGTTTCCCAAATACACTGCATTGAAATATTCTGTCCGTATGTGTCACCAACCAATACGATGATATCGTCTCCTGCCTTGACGGATATACCAGTCGGATTGTCGAGATCACTATATTTCTTAGTCATTAATTTATCCGCCCATTCAGCAATATTACTGTATGGTTCATAGCTGCGAATGCGAAATTCTTTTTCCCATTTGTCGTATGTATTGTCACGAACCGCTTCTGCTATTCTGACGAAATAGTCTGGCAGAGCTTGTATCTGTTCGTTGGTGACGTTGTTCTTTATTTCCGTACAAGTTATATCGGTGAATACGGTAAGAAGTTGTTTATCCAGTGTTTTATCCGTATTTGTTTTGTAAAATTCCATTTCATCACAGCTTACAAAATCACCCAGACCGCTTAATACTTCGAATTTGATTCCGGTCGCTTTTATGCCTTCTGAAAATGAAACTTTGGAAGGAGCATTCTGCTCTTTAAAGTCATATTCTCCCTGTAATGTATAATCTGATCGGTCAGGATTGGTTGTTGTATATACTTTGACCTTTCCGAAGTTTCCATTACCGGATCGTGTATAATAAATTAAGTAGTCTATTTCCGTATCTCCTTTAAAATAGTATTCCAGCGTGACAGGGAATTTGGCGGATTGTCCCCACGGAGTGTGGAAAGGGGCAGCTCCATCAGTTGAAAATTTGCCATCATATGTATTTTCAATATCCTGTCCCTCCTGATGCTCACTCGCTTTGCCTCCGGTTGGTGTAACCTTGATGTCACCCTCAACAATTACTTCGCCTTTGGCATATTGATTAACGGTGATAGTATAGGTAGCAGTAGTTGATGTTACTTTTATGTTGGCTGTTCTTTTGGTTTCGCCTGTATTTTCATTCACTGTAATTCTCAGGAAAGTTCCTTCTGCTGCTGTCTTTTGTTTTGAGCATTGTAGCCAGTTTGCTTCATAAGAGACACTCCATTGAGCTAACTCCATAGATGTGTTAATTGGAATCTGGACAGACGTACTTGATTTATCCAGATTTTGTATCAGATATTCTTCACTGATACTGAAGGAGCTATTTATAATCGATTTTTCGGTATCCTTGCATGCCAGTGAAACTGTGAATAGAATAAAAAGGGCTAACAGGTTAGTAATGAATCTTTTTATTGTCATTTTTTTGCTGTATTAGTTTTTAAGATAGATGAGGTATAAAAGGGTGAATCAAAAGTCTGACTCACCCTTTGTCTCTCATTTATTATTCGGACAGTATGAACAGACTAAATTCGCTCCATACAAAGAAGGAACCACCGGTCCAGTTGCTTTCACATTCAAAGCGTAAGGTGTTGGCAGCATTGTCTATTGAAACGTCGGGAGAAACATAAACTCCTGCAGCACCTGACGGGAGACCATCTTCATCCCACGCAAAACGCTTGTAAAGTTGTAAATTGTTCTCATTCGTTCCTGTATATAAATTGAACCATGCCAAAGCGGCATTTCCGTTATTTGATCTGTTTGTATAGGTGAAACGGAATGTCTTAGTTGATACGGGCAATTTTACTTGAACATAATGCTTGTCGGCAATTGATACACTCCACGCGCTGTGGAAGTAGGTACCTATATCTCCATCCAATAAATTAGCTAAGGAACCTTCTGACGGTTCTATTGCATTACTGGAAAGCATGTCCGCTGTCAGACTGTATTTTTCAACAGATGCAACCAGTATAAATGGATTCGTGTCGAATTCGAAACCGTCTTTTCCATTAATTTCCAGAATCTTTATACCCACATTTCCGGAGGTCTTCGTAAACTTAGGGATATTAACTTGAACAGAAGATGTGTTTCCAGGCTCAAATGAGATGATATCCGAAACCAACGTTGCTCCTTCTAAGGTAGTAGTAGTTTCATCAATTGCTACTTTACAGGTGAAATTCCATTGGTTTTCGACTTGCAATCCTAAATCAAGAGCAATGGTGCCTCCACTTTGGGGCAGATATTTAGTCACGGTTCCTGAACTGGATTCAGTGACTGAAAGAGAGGGAGTAATAATCTCCGGTTTCAGAACTAATGTGTTTTTATCCGCCAGGATGGAATCGGATGTACTGGTCAGCATGATTGGAAGGACACACGTTTGTCCCTCTTCAAGAGTCTGCTCAAAGATTTCTATCTCGTTGGTATTCAACTGTAAATTGATGATCTTATAGGTTTCAGCAGAAGAATAATCGAGTTCTTCCATGTTGAACGAATAACAATTGGCAGGCATTGCCACATAGTCCAAACCTCTCTCGGAGATATACTTCTCAAAATTGACTGCATCCATTGCACCGATATGGGCAGAAGCTGTCAATGTGGGTTGACTTCCGGATTTAATGACCGTTATTGAATAGTTAGTAGCCTCTCCTGTTTTATAAAGATCTACGGCTTGCTCACCGGTGGTCTGCAGTGATAGTATTTTCTCATATTCCTGCGGATAGGTATCGTCATAATTGTCGCAGGAAGTATTCATCAGAATCATCCCGCACAAACACAATGCTATTCATATATATTCTATATTGTTATGAATGAATAAAAAATAATTAATATCCGGGTGCTTGTACCATTTGCGGATTTTTGTATACTTCGTTGTAGAATACCGGATTCAGGTACATGCGGTTTTCCCACACATAAGGTGCATCAACTGTAGTTCGTTTATTAAATTCTTCGAATGTGGGACTTTGAACTTCTGCATTCAATCCTTCCCGTTTGTTTGCTCCAAAGTACTTGGCTCTGCCCAACGGCGGACATCGAAGAAGCGGTGACCTTCGTTCCATAATTCAACAAAACGTTCATTGTGTACCCAGTCTTTTATTGTCATATTATTTGTGATATCAGCCAATGTTAATTTAGGGATTCCGGCACGTTCACGAACAGGATTTAGTGCATCAATGGCTTCCTGTGTATTTCCTAATGCTGCATGGCATTCTGCTACGTTTAGGTAGAGTTCGGCCAGGCGGAATAAGATAGTAGGTGCGCTTGTTCCGCTTGTAGAACCGCCGGCTGTATAGAATTCAGTTACCGGATCAACAAACTTTTGTGTCAGGAACCCTGTGACACTATGGTCACGATTAAATAGAGACGGATTGTAACCGTGCATTTCCGAATTCCTCATTTCCAGTTTCAGAGGAGAACCGGCCGCAAATTTAGTTCCGTAGTCACCACCGTCAAAAGCCATCCATGCATAGAAACGAGGTTCACGACCCACATTCAATTTGATAATGTCTTCCCGTGAAGAGATACCTGCTGACTCAAACCATTCAGAGGAAGGAGTAAAGTCAAGGTCTTTTTCAGGTAGTTTCCCGTTAGCTGTATAGAAATGTTCGAACGTATATAATGTAGGAGATACACCACTATAACCAGCATGCCATGTTCCATCCGATTTCTTCAGAATACGAAGCGGATAACGGGAATAAAAATCAAACTGGTTGGATAATCCCCAGATAATTTCTTTGTTTCCTTCAGATTCACGTGTACTTACGGCATAGCGCATCTTCATTACGTTTTTCAGGAATTCTTTATTATCTTCCACGTCTGCTACTCCGGGAACAAAAGGTAAGTTCAGGGATTGTCGGGAGTAATATTCGTCGTCATCGTAAAGTTCACGGTCACCGGAAGTTGTAGCTAATGTAAGTGCTTCCTGACATGCGGCCAGTGCTCTTTCCCATTTGCTCTTGTCATAAGTATTGCTTACCAAAGCTTTACCGTAACCCGGAGTCTCGAAATTCTCATTCTGCCAGTTAGGGTAGGGGAAACTTCCGTTCCATAAAGGAGATGCGGCATAAAGTAACAAACGTGCTTTTACAGCTTTAGCTATAGTAGATGTAGCGCGACCCCATTCATTGGTAACGGTGCGGTTGGCAGGAAGTACTTTGGCGGCTTCATCCAGCTGGTTCGCAATCCAGTCTACACAATAGTCAAAGTGAAAACGTCCATTATACTCTGACGTTGGGGTATCCATCGGAATGTACGAGTCTGTAATTGGGATGGGACCATATCTTCTTAAAGTAGCGAAGTGGTAATAAGCTACCAGGAATTGGCATTCGGCTCTCCATTGTTCCTTTTCTGCATCAGATGCAATGTCGCTTCCCGCATTTTCCAACTTTTGTAAAAACAGATAACATTGTCCTATATATTGGTAAGTAGTTCCCCATAGCCAGTCTTGGTTAGTGGATGATGCAGTGTTAAATGCATAGGCGCCCCAATAACCGTCTGTGTTCCATGAATAAGGTAATACATATTCGTCTGTCGTAGAGTTTATTTCCCCCAGATAGGCACTGGGTAAGTCTGTACTGACACCTCCATAACAGGAATAAAGAAATCCTAAAGCTCGGGTGGGGCTTGACATTGCGTCATCGATATTGGGTTGTTCGGGTGGAACGACGTCTAGATAATCACATGAGGTTAAGCCCAATGCAGTGATAATAACTGCTATACTTATATTTTGAAAGATGCGTGTTAGTTTCATATTTTTTCTCATAATAAATTAGAACTGAAGTTGAATTCCGACATTGACAGTTTTTTGCATAGGATAACTGTTCCAAGAAGACAGTTCAGGATCCCAAAGGTCAAACGGACTAAAGGTGAATAGATTGGCTGCGCTGACGAAAATACGTCCGTAAGGTATCTTATATCCTACTTCTACATTCTTCAATCGGAGGAAAGAACCATTTCTCAACCAGTAACTACTGTTCACTGTATTGTTGGCAACGTCTGTTGCAAGTAGTCCCAAACGAGGATATTTGGCATCCCAATTCTGTTTTTCTTCCGACCAGTAATTATCGGCTATATATTTTAATACATTTCTGTTACCGACGGCTATTCCTTCTTGGAAAGGGTCAATACCGTTTGTCATGATAGAACGCAGAGCAGAGCCACTGAAGAAGACACCAAAATCAAACTTTTTGTAGTTGACAGTTCCGCCAAATCCGTATTGTAAGCGTGGAGTACTTCCATATTTGGAGATCATCGTCTGGTCATCCGAATCAATGATACCATCACCGTTAAGGTCACGATATTTAATATCTCCGACCTTGGGTGTAGAACCCAAATTCTGGGCAGGGCTGTTATCTATTTCTTCTTGTGACTTGAATAAGCCTTCTGCTATGTAGCCGGTAATGCGTGAATAAGGTTTTCCGGTTTCTGACTTCCATATAGTCGGATATTCCGGTTCATCCACATAGACCATTTTATTTTTGTTGTAGGTGAAGTTTGCCTGTAGACTGACAGACAAATCTTTGGAGAAGTTATTGGCATAATTAATACTGAATTCCACTCCTTTATTATCCATTTTACCAATATTACTCCAAGGTTTGGCAATATGATAAGCCAGCGATTGTGGCCATGCTTCACGGTTCATGAAGATGTCATAACGCTTGTCGTAGAAATAATCGAAGGTAAATGTCCAGTTTCGGAACAATGTAAAATCAATACCGATATCGAGCTTCTTTACTTTTTCCCATCCCAAACCGGACATGGCGTAGTATGCCATCTGAGGACCTCCTAATTGGTAGTCCATATTTTGTCCGGAAGTCCATTTCAGATAAGACAGGTCGTTGTTTGTAATCTTGTCTATATACAGGTAATAACTTCCGCCGGCTGTTGCCAGATCGTCGCTACCTACAAGACCGTAGGAACCTCTGATTTTGAGATTGTCCACTACATTTTTCATTGGTTCGAAGAAAGCTTCATTGCTTATCACCCATCCTAAAGACACGGCAGGGAAGAATCCGAAACGGGCTTCTTTGGCCAGACGTTCGGTCCCGTTGTAACCGAAGTTAAACTCAAACAGATAGCGTTGTCCGTAATCATAAGTAAGACGTCCGGAAAGGCCTTGATTACGGTTGGGTAACACATCGCTTCTGTATTCGCGTTGTTTGTAGAGTAACATGGCACCTACATTATGCAGACCGAATTGACGGGCATAGTTTAGGTTGAACTGTAATTCAAATGTTTGGTCGGATGACTTTCCGATAGCCGACTGACTGATATAATCGCTGCCATTCGAATTTAGCAGTTCCAATTCATAATTCGTATTTTCCAGGTCGGTTTCATCGTAGCTTCCGCTTTTTATGCGATAATAATAAGGAGCAATGCTACGATCAAAGTAAGAACTTGACCAGGTTTTGAAATTTACAAAAGCATTAATTTTAAGCCCTTTAGTGATAAAATCCAAATCCTGATCTATCTTGATAACTGTGTTAAGTGTATTTTCGTTCGTTTCGGCAAATGATGTCATCATCCTGGCATAGGGGTTCGTGTATAAGGTACTTCCTGAGATGATGTTGTTGCCGTACATGATACGCCCGTCTTGACTTGGATAAGTAACCGGAAATTCTATGGGGGTAGTAGTCAGAATCTGTTTGAACAAATCCTCGCTTGATACATTCGGGCTTTTTTTCTGACGGATCTGAGCGTTCATATTCATTTTGATTGTCGTCGTCGGCGTCAGTTTATAAGCAATATTATTCTGGAAGGTATAGTTCATTATATTAATATTGTTGTTCCATGAATATGCTTTCCCTGTGTTCAGCAAGCCTGAATCATGGCTGACATCCAAACTCATGTAATATTTAACTTTAGAACCACCACCGGAAATGTTGACGTTGGCACGTTGGCGCATACTCATGTTTTTAAACAATACGTCTTGCCAGTTTACATCGGGGTATAGGTATGGGTTGACTCCGGATGCCGTACGTTCCATGTCTGTAGCACTGTATTTGGGTGTAGCGGAAGAGTTTCTGGCTAATGAAGCTTTATTATACATATCCATATAAGTAGCTCCGTCCACAAATTCCGGGAACTTGTCTAAGTAGTTGAAAGAATTTTCTGCTGTAACGTTGATGGATGTTTTACTATTGTATTCTCCGCCTTTAGTTGTGACGATCATTACACCGTTAGCTCCGCGTGAACCATAGATAGCGGTGGCAGATGCATCTTTAAGGATAGAGAAACTTTCAATATTCTCGGCCGGCACATAATTAAGGTCACCGGATGATATTTCTACATCATCCAGTAAAATCAGAGGAGTTGCTCGTCCACCGAAAGTACCGATACCGCGAATGTAAAATTCGGCACCGGAGCCAGGCTCTCCGGAATTTGTTTTTGCGATGACACCCGCCAACTTTCCGGCAAATGAATTGGATAAAGTAGATGACGGCAGCTTGAGGCTGGCACCTTTTATACTTGTGATAGCTCCTGTTACGCTGACCTTCTTTTGGGTACCGGAACCGACTACGACAACTTCATTCAAGGTATGATCGTCTCCTTCCAGTACAATTTTGATATTCCCTAGATCTTCTACAGGAACTTCGCGAGTTTTATATCCGATGTAAGTTACGACAAGGATCGTCTTATTGTCGGGTATGGAAAGACTAAAATTACCATCAATATCCGAGATTGTACCGGTGTTCTTGTCACCTTTAATCGTGATGTTAGCTCCAATGATGGGGCTATCGTCCACTGCGTCTATAATAGTACCGGTTACAGTACGTTTTTTCTTTTGTTGGGTGTTATTCGTTTTTTGTACGTTAAGAATAACCTCTTTGTTTTTTACGATATAGCTAATACCGCTGTCTTTGAAAACTTCATCCAGAATCTCGTCAATAGGACCATTACAATTAATGTCTTTCCGTTGTTTGTCTTCGAGATCTGCTGCATTGTAGAAGAACGTGTAGTCGCTGTTTTTTTCTATAAGCTGGATAGCTTGCATAATAGTGATTGATTGCCCCTTGATAGATATGTGTCCTTGAGCTCCAAGAGCGGACAAGGGGTAAAAGAGCAAAACGAGTGCGATATGCTTCAGATATCGCCTCCGGTAACAACTGTGATTTTTTTTCATGATTTAACTTGTTGTGAGGTTAAATATTGGGTTAATTATTAGAAATATGGTTAATTATTAGAAATATGGTTAATTATATATTACTATTTTTCTATTCTGTTTTTTGTATGTAAGGTTAAGGCTGAAACAGAGTTTATCTATCACGTCATCCAATGTTTCATCATAACGGATGCTGCCTGTGAATGAAGGCTGTTTAGTAAACTTTCCTTCTAGAATTATATTTGATTGGTATATTTGATTTACAATTGAAATGAGCTGGGGTAATGGGGTTTCTTTGAAGTTGTATCTTCCGTCCTTCCAATTGATATCCATAACATTCTCAACTAATGTTTGTGCATTGTTTGGATTATACATTACCTTTTGCGATGGAGACATGATAATTTTCTCTCCTGTAGATTCTACATTGAATTCAATTTTACCATGAAACAGCGTGATTTCATTTTTTTCAGCATTAGTTTGCTTGATTTGGAAACAGGTTCCCTTTACTTCTATAAAAGCTTTATTAATATGTACTTGGAAGAAACTGCCTTCATGTTTATATACCTCAAAAAATGAGTTGCCTTCTAACCATACTTCTCTTTTTTTGTTGAAGGCTTTTGTGTATTTAATGGAACTACCTGATTCCATCCATACTTTTGTACTATCCGGTAAAACGTGCATTTGGTTTTGTTGTGCTATCACCTTTATAAATTCGTCGTTAATATTATCTCTGATTGAATTCATCCAAAATCCTCCTATTGTTAGTAAAAGAGCAAGTGAAGCTACGGCAAAATGCCATCTTAGTTCTGTTAGAACTTTGTTTCTTTTCCTATCTACACATCTTGCTTTTACTTTTTCCCAGATCTGTTCTTTTATTTTAAAATCTATAGCTTTATTTTCTGATTCATTCCATTGTATTTTAAGTTCTCTATCCACTGATTCCAGGTCAGCATAGCTCCTTCGCTGCTTTTTAGTCAGCTGTCCTGCCAGCAAACCTTTAATCAAACTCATCTTTGTATCTTTATCCATCCTATCTTACTTTGTTATTATTCTATTTATTATTACTCGTATATTATAAATACACTTGAGTTAAGTCTATCCCCACATCCCTTCGATAAAAAAAATAGCAAAATTATTATTAAAACCACAACAACTTAATAATCAATATACTACCACCCAATTAAAAAGAAGTTTTTTTTTCGAAAAGTCATTTTTTTATCTTAGTTCTAACAGAACTTAGTTGAAATTAATAATTAGAATAGATTTTGAAGACATTATTAAAGGAAAAAAGGTAACTTTATTATAAATAAAAATCAAAAAAAATGTTGCGGTTAATAGTTATTTCTTTATTTTTGTAACACAATTGAAAAGAGATGGAGGAGACAATAATTCTGGAAAAGGTAAAAGCGGGAGATGCGGCTGCATTTTCTTTGCTGTATGACCTTTATTGGCTGAAGGTTTATAACTTTGCACGACTTTATATCACTTCATCTTCCGTGATTTCAGAAGTAGTTCAGGATGTTTTTGTGAAAGTTTGGGAGTCCAAAGAGTTTCTTGATATTACCAAGAATTTTGATGGGTTGCTTTTTATGATTACCCGTAATATTATATTCAATTATTCGCGTAGACATTTTAACGAGCTGAATTTTAAAATGACAGTTCTGAAAGGACTTGAAAATTCTTATGATATAGAAGAGGAATTGGATGCTGCTGATTTGAAGAACTATATTGATAAATTGATTTCGCAACTTCCGGCCAGACGACAGCATATCTTTAGAATGAGCCGCGAAGAGCATCTATCTAATCGGGAAATCGCGGAACGTTGTGCAGTCAGTGAAAAAGCAATAGAACGGCAGATAACATTAGCATTGAAGTTCATCAAAGAGAACCTTCCTTTATTTGTCGTATTTATGGGATAAAGGCTCAAACGTATTCATACCCATGCTTGAGTCTGAATACGTTTAATTGGCTATATGGTGTTTCTTATTTTTTCAGTTTAAAGAAAGGATTCTTGCTAATCTTGACATCCGAAGGTTTCATCTTTTCAATTGTAACAATACGTCCTAATACATCCCCTTCAATCTTATTGTTTGAAATAACTACAGATTTACATGCTTCCAGCGTAATACCTTCTTTGCGATAGTGATAAGGCTGGTAAGTCGTATCACGTATGAGTGTATTGGAGGAGAAGGTGAGCCCGTTTACCGAACGTGCGAAGAGTATCGGATAATCAAATAGGTGGAAGGTATTATCCATAATGCGGATATTGCGATGATAGGGGTACTTCTGTTCCGGTGTCGGTATTTCCGGGTCAATGCTAATCACAGCTTCACAGAATTGATAAATTGAAGAATTGCAAGGGTAACGGAAATCATTGTTGCGTATCAGCACATCTTTGACAGCTCCTGATTCATACCATGCGTTTGCGTCTCCGGCAATCAGAATGGCAGAGCCGCTGGATTCGAATACATTGTTCTCGATAATAACCTTGCCGGGAGTAGATACAAGCAGACCACGTGCCCGGCAACTTCCGAAATGGCAGTTGCGTATTTCTGCATCAGGTGTGCAGGTCAGATTCTCTATTACATATCCGGCTTCCACTCCGGCTGGAAGTGGTACTGATAATTCGATGATAAATTCAGCTTTATTCAGTGCTTCAAATTTATTCATTTTACCGGTAGCTACGGTACGCATGGTTTTATGCTCTATAAATCCGATTGTTTCGTCTGGGCGTCCCCATTCCATCCCTTCACTCATGTCTTGCATGAACTTGCATTTGATACGGGTAGGAGAAAGAACTTCCATAATACGGGAACATGTTCCATGGATGTTAATAGGGTCATCCATCAATCCTGCCCAACTACAGTTCTCAATCTTGAGTAATCCGCTGCATCCCATGAAGTGGAAACCGTCGTCATGTCCGCTCAGCACACGTTTCTTGGAAGTGTTAGGGATGATATGTACATCATTGAAAGAGATATTCTTGCTATATTGTGACAGAATTCCCAGTCCGCAGGTATGGAATAGCTTTACGTTCTCTAGCTTTGTATCCATACTGTGGTAAATGAAGATACCGGCGTGATCTCTGGTGCTGTGTCGTAACACAAGGACCGTACCCGGCGCAGGGAAGAATTTATCAGCCTCCTTTTTAGGATCGGATAAGCGTATTAATCCGGGGTTTATTTCTGTTGCATCGTATGAGCGCCAGCCTAAGTTATCACCTGTATTTGGCAGGACGAGATGGGTGTCGGGATCAAACTGCATGATCGCCCAAAGACTGCTTTTCCATCCTTCGCCGACAAAAGTCAGTCGTTTGTTTTCTATGATATAAGGATATTGGTGGGAGTCGATTTCGATCTCAAGGTATTCGGAGGTAGATTGAGTGACAATACCTTGCGCAGTTAATGGGATTTCCCAATCGACGGAGAAATTCTTTAAAGTAATGTTCCGGCAATGATCCAAAGTGAATGGTTGCATCCGTCCATGCATAATAAACTCAGAACCATTACCGTCAATCGTCAGATCATTGATCTGCTCCAATAGCACGGCGAGAATTTTGGGATTAACATCGTAGGTGTTCGTTTCGTAATAATCTTTTTCGATAGCATGTTGTGCCCAGAAGTCATATCTTCCTTTTGGGAAAACAAGCGTGGAACCGGGATGTTGCTTGCAAGCATCGATTGCCTTTTGTATAAATGGAACTGCGTTGATACGGCTGTCGGGTTTCAAACCGAAATCAGATACGGAAATAATCTTGCTTGCTGCAATGCTGTTTACGCAAAGTAAAAGTGCAGATAGTAAGCATGTCTTTAATGATAGGAATGTTCTCATGTGTTTTTTTATAGTTTAATTGGGGTAAATAGGTAAAATCTAATGTTTGTGTTTTTTCCAGACACCTCTGGTGAAATCCGGTATTTCTACAGGAATACTTCCGTTCAATACTGACTTCTCGCTTAATTCGGTGATACACGACCATTCGGCTGCATCATAAACGTCCATGTCAAGGGGCAGTCCGTTGCGCAGGCAATATATTAACCGATAATCCATTACATAGTTCATTTCGTTCGGTAATCCTTTACGATGTGCTTCCTCGCCGATGGTGGCGCTAAAAGGGTGTTTATAGCGAGTTAATACTGTCTCCAGTGCTTCGCCTTCAAGCGGAGTATCTCCATGAGAATCCAGGGCAATGCATGGTACCGGATATTTTTGTGCAAAGCCGAGTGTACCGCATACTGTTTGCAGGCGACTGTAAGGGCGGGGAGTAGAAACATTATACTGAAGCATGATCGTTTTTCCTTTGGCGGTATGGATAAGCGTGGTGTTGACATCTCCCAGCTTATACTTCTGACGGGCTTCCGGTGAGTTCTCTCCGAATCTTTTCCGCGCATACTCGCTCATGCCGGCCTGATGGGTGGACATGGATACGAGATATTCCATTCTGTCATTGCGGTGGATGTCGAGAATCTGACATGCAGGTCCCAGTCCGTGGGTGGGGTAGGGATTGCCTGTATGTTCGATACTGTATCTTTTTCCCCAGTGATTGTGGTAACCGCCTTCGCTCTCTTCGGCAAAATACATGGAACGGAGATCGTGAATATACGCTCCTTCTACATGCATTATTTCTCCGAGTACACCTTGACGTGCCATTTCGAGAGTAGTCAGGGCAAAAGGGTCATAACAGCAATTTTCCAGCATGATACAGTGGCGTCTTGTCTTTTCTGCTGTATCGACCAGTTGCCAGCATTCGGCTATATTCATGGCGGCAGGAACTTCGATAGCTACATGTTTGCCGCATTCCATTGCATAGGTTGCCATTGGGGTGTGAGTGAGCCAGTCTGTACAGATAAAAATTAAATCCAGATCGTTGCATTCACACATCTTTCGCCAGCCGCCTGGTCCGGTATATCCCGTGGCTTCGGGGTGCTTTGCTTCTTTGAGTATGAGTTGGGCTTTGTTCAAGTTACCTTCCCTGATTTCGCTGAGAGCTTTGATTTCGGTTCCTTCTATTTGCAGATAACGTTGCAGGGTGAGTAGCCCTCGATTCCCCAATCCTATGATTCCGATGCGGACAATTGGGATAGGGGGGTGTGCCAATTGCAGTACGTGTGATTGCGTTGGAGAATCTTCCATGTTCTTAGAGGTTTAAAGTTATACAAAAAAGAGAATCTAATTTCTCAGATTCTCTTT
>ENA-ORMJ01000755-ORMJ01000755.1-human-gut-metagenome-genome-assembly--contig:-NODE-755-length-22955-cov-3.327948_pt1 | contig 22955 bp, 17 predicted proteins | sample MGYA00242100_ERZ508989 | MGnify/ENA primary metagenome ERZ508989 (study PRJEB26280, sample SAMEA2531403) | human gut metagenome | biome: human gut; feature: human-associated habitat; material: faeces...
ATCTTTGGCACGTTAGTGCCTGTTAAAAATGTCATGGAACCGCGCCTCAAAAAGGGATCTCCGGTTTCCATGACATTTTTTGTTTTCCTTATTTCCCGTATTCTTTCAACGTCTCAACGAGCAATTCCCAGAAACGATTCTTATCAAATTCCATCGCCATCTCGACATTCGGCTCTTTTCCGTCCGCATCCACCTGCTTTTCGTGGGAGAGATCCTCTTTCGGGTCCTCGCCCATATACTTTCTCCAGTCGCAGACGGTCATTCCGCGGGTGAATTCGCCCTTTGTCTCCACATCGATATGGACCATCAGGCTCTTTTTCACCACTGCCGGATCGATAAGCCAGCTCACGGTGCTGGCATCGCAGAGTTCAGAGTGACCATACATCTTTGCCGCAAAGGAAAGAAGGTCCGCACACACATCAGCAACCTTATTTCCGACGGCTCCCTGATCGATGACTATGAACTCCCTCAGACGTACCCACCGATCTCCGCGATTCCGGTGCCGCACACCGAATGCGGACGTCATGCTCTCACTTCCCTCGTAAAGATCGTAGAAGCGAAAGGAGGAAAAACCAAGCCTTTCACCGCACTCCCGGTTCTCACTGGTCTTTCCTCTGTAGGTGTGCCTTATCTGTTCAGTTCCCAGAAAGTAATCGTCGTTGGCAGTACAAATATGGACCGGTATCTGAACTTTGACCAACTGCCGCACACCGGAAAAGCAGTCCGCACCGCAAGTTCTGCCACCTATCCAGGCGGAAAATGCTTAAACCAGTCCGTGGGACTCTCACGGCTCGGTCATTTCTCCGTACCGATCAGCTGCATGGGGGACGATGTGGACGCGGATACGATCTTCGATTATCTTCACGGCTATACAATGGACAAGACCGGCTTAAAACGTTGCCGGAATGAGCAGACCGGACAGGCGTATATCTTCGTACAACAGGACGGAAACTCCATGATCTCCATCATGTCCGGTGCAAACAACGCCCTGACTCCACAGATCATTGCCCTCAATGAGGAACTTTTCGCGAATGCCCGCTGCTGCCTGATGCAGACGGAAGTCCCGACAGAAACACTTCTCACAGCATGCGAGATCTGTAAAGCTAAACACATCCGGACCGTTTTAAAGCCGAGCGCCTGTTCCGTGCTGCCGGATAAGCTTCTCTCCATGATCGACATGATCATTCCAAACCACAGCGAATTATTTGAGATCGTGCCGGATGCCGCAGATATCAACGAAGCCGTTGACCGTCTTCTTGATTCCGGAATCGGAACCGTGATCGTGACACTGGGGGCTGACGGTTCTTACATCAAGAGCCGGGAATTTGGCTGTGAATGCCGGATCCCTGCCAGGGACATTATCTCCATCGACAGTTCCGGTGCCTGCGACGCCTTTATCAGCGCCCTGGTCTCCTACATGATGTACGGATATGACCTCGTCACCTCCGCAAAGATCGCCACCTGCTCCGCTGCATTGGAGGTCACCCGTCAGGGAACTACATCCTCTCTGCCGGACAGACATACGCTGGAAGCTTATATTCATCAGGTGGAGCCGGAACTCCTCAACAAGCCTATAAGTTAAGATGTAAAAAATGCCCAGATATCCTTTCCAGGCAAAACTATCGACATTTTGCAGGAAAAATATCCGGGCATTTTTATTTTACAGACGCATATGCTCAAAAAGACCCCTGGGAAAATTTCCCAGGGGTCTCCTATGATCTTACGATCTCATTATATCCTATTTGTAACCTTTCTCATGAAGAGCAGCCTGTGCAGCAGCAAGTCTTGCGATCGGTACACGGAACGGTGAGCAGCTTACGTAGTTTAAGCCAACCTTGTGGCAGAACTCTACGGAAGACGGATCTCCACCGTGCTCGCCACAGATACCGCACTTCAACTCCGGACGTGTTGCGCGTCCTTCCTTAACTGCGAGCTCTACGAGACGGCCAACACCAGTCTGGTCAAGTCTTGCGAACGGATCAGACTCGTAGATCTTTGCTTTGTAGTAGGAATCAAGGAACTTGCCGGCATCATCACGGGAGAAGCCGAATGTCATCTGAGTCAGGTCGTTTGTACCGAAGGAGAAGAACTCAGCTTCCTCAGCGATCTGACCTGCAGTAAGAGCTGCACGCGGGATCTCGATCATTGTACCAATGTGGTACTGCATATCGGAGCCTTTCTCTTTCTTAACCTGCTCAGCAACTTCAACAACGATATCTTTCACGAATTTGAGCTCTTTCTTCTCGCCAACGAGCGGGATCATGATCTCCGGAATGATATCATATCCATCTTCTTCTTTTACTTCGATCGCAGCTTCCATGATCGCACGTGTCTGCATCTTTGCAAGCTCCGGATAGGTAACTGCAAGACGGCATCCACGATGACCCATCATCGGGTTGAACTCATGAAGCTCATCGCATTTCTTCTTGATCTCGTCAACAGTCTTGCCCATATCTTTTGCAAGCTCTGCCATCTCTTCCTCTGTCTTAGGAGTGAACTCATGCAGCGGCGGATCTAAGTAGCGGACTGTCATTGGTCTGCCCTCGAGTGCCTTGTACATAGCCTTGAAGTCGCCCTTCTGGTACGGAAGGAGTTTGCTTAATGCTTCCTCTCTTGCCTCTACTGTATCAGAAACGATCATTCTTCTTAAGTTGTGGATTCTCTCCGGATCGAAGAACATATGCTCAGTACGGCAAAGGCCGATGCCCTCTGCGCCAAGCTTAACTGCGTTCTTTGTATCAGCCGGTGTATCAGCGTTTGTGCGGACACCAAGTTTTCTGAAGGAGTCAGCCCAATCCATGATTCTCTTGAAGTTTCCGCCTACGGATGCTTCCTGAGTCTTGATATCACCGTTGTAGATCTTACCTGTTGTACCGTCTAAGGAGATGTAATCGCCCTCGTGGAAGGTATGTCCGCCGAGTGTGAATTCCTTCTTCTCCTCGTTGATCTTGATCTCACCGCAGCCGGATACACAGCAGGTACCCATACCACGTGCAACTACTGCTGCGTGGGATGTCATACCACCGCGGACTGTTAAGATACCCTGTGCAGCGTGCATTCCCTCGATATCCTCCGGGGATGTCTCAAGACGAACCAGGATCACTCTCTCGCCCTTGCCGCCGATACCAGCTGCCTTAGCGTCATCTGCTGTGAAGCAAACCTTACCAGCTGCAGCACCCGGGGAAGCCGGAAGAGCCTGTCCGATAACCTCGCCTGCCTTTAATGCAGCCGGATCAAAGGTCGGATGTAATAACTGATCGAGGGATTTCGCTTCGATTCTGCAAACTGCTTCCTCAGGAGTGATCTGTCCCTCATCAACTAAATCGCATGCGATCTGGATCGCAGCCGGAGCGGTTCTCTTACCATTACGTGTCTGTAAGAAGTAGAGCTTACCCTCCTCGATCGTGAACTCCATATCCTGCATGTCGTGGAAATGATTCTCAAGTTTCATAGCCAGTTCCATGAACTGCTTGTAGCACTCCGGAAGGTCTTTCTCAAGCTGGGAGATCGGCTGCGGTGTACGAACACCGGCAACAACGTCCTCGCCCTGTGCGTTGATCAGGTACTCACCAAAGATACCCTTCTCACCTGTGGATGGGTTACGTGTAAACGCAACACCTGTACCGGATGTCTCACCCTTGTTACCAAATACCATTGTCTGTACGTTTACTGCGGTACCCCAGTCGCCCGGAATATCGTTCATACGACGGTAAACGATCGCACGCGGGTTGTCCCAGGAACGGAATACAGCTTTCACAGCTCCCATTAACTGTTCCTTCGGATCCTGCGGGAACTCTTCGCCCTTCATAGCCTCTTTGTATACAGCTTTGAACTTCTCAGCAAGCTCCTTTAAATCGTTAGCGTCTAACTCTGTATCATAGTGAACGCCTTTTGCTTCCTTCATTTCGTCGATGATCTTCTCGAAGTAGGACTTCGGAACTTCCATAACGACGTCGGAATACATCTGGATGAATCTTCTGTAGGAGTCATATGCGAAACGCGGATTACCTGTCTTCTTTGCGAAACCTTCTACTGCTACATCATTTAAACCGAGGTTTAAGATGGTATCCATCATACCTGGCATAGATGCACGTGCACCGGAACGTACAGATACAAGTAACGGATCCTCGGTATCACCGAATTTCTTTCCGTTTACACCCTCGAGCCATGCTAAAGCTTCAAAAATCTGATCCTGGATCTCTTTTGTGATCTGTTTTCCGCTGTTGTAGTAGTCTGTGCAGGCTTCTGTTGTTACTGTGAATCCCTGTGGTACCGGGAGTCCGATGTTTGTCATCTCCGCTAAGTTAGCGCCTTTACCACCGAGAAGCTCACGCATGTTCGCATTACCTTCTGTAAAAAGGTATACCCATTTTCTTGACATTTAAATGTTCCTCCTATTATTTATTGTATAGACAGTCCAACCGCTGATTTTTTTAATAAATAGACTATCTACAAACTCTATTTTGGCATTTTAGTGCAAATGCACCTAAAAACACTATAATAATTATACCATATATCGTCATATAGTCAATATTTTTTCTGAATTTTAACTCATTTTTTATCCAAATTATACAATAGAAGATAGTTTTTATCATTATGATACATACAGACAGCAAAAGAAAGATTTCCCTGCCATTTTCCTGTATCAGGCAGAGTAATCTTTCTCTTTGTTTCTTTTGTCATTTCAATATCCAGATGGACATTGTACCTTATTAAAATCTTAATAATATCAAGTTTTGGAACCTGAATTATTTTTCACGCAAATTATTTGTATAAAATTAAAATGTTGTGTTGTCTACCTTCTGTAGAAACATCATCACCCCGCTTTCTTCTTTGGTAGGAAATATTTAACCGGTTATCTTTCTCTGCATATAATTTACCACGTTTCTTTGTTTTTGTCATGTAATTGTATTTTAAATTTCTATAACGTTTTTCCCCGTTTTCTTCCACTGTTTTTTGTAATATTTTCTTATTTTCCCTGTTTTTTTATCTATGTAATAATTATTATTTCATTTTTGTCATGATATCTCTTATTTTTTTATCATACATACAAATATTTTTACATATTTATTACAAAACGCAGACATCCAGACTGCCCCGGTGTACCGACTGCTCCATTACGCACGAAAAAATCCGGAACAGCCACTGCTGCCCCGGATTCTGCCCACTGCTTTCTTCTATTTTCTAAAATGCCATCTTTTCAGCAAAATATTTATCCAGATCTGTAATGGCAATTCTTTCCTGTTCCATGGTATCTCTGTCTCTGACAGTAACACATCCGTCTGTTTCTGAATCAAAATCATAAGTAACACAGAATGGTGTTCCGATTTCGTCCTGACGGCGGTATCTCTTACCGATATTTCCTCTGTCGTCAAATTCACAGTTGTACTTTTTGGAAAGTTCCGCATAAATCTTCTCTGCACCTTCGTTTAATTTCTTTGAAAGCGGAAGAATACCAATCTTAACTGGTGCAATCGCCGGATGGAAATGGAGAACGGTTCTCATGTCTCCGCCTTCCAGTTCTTCTTCATCATAAGCTGCACACAGGAATGCAAGTGTCACACGATCCGCACCCAGTGATGGTTCAATTACATATGGAATATATTTTTCTTTCTTCTCATCATCGAAGTAATCCATCGGTTCACCGGAGGTATTCTGGTGCTGTGTCAAATCGTAATCGGTTCTGTCGGCGATGCCCCAGAGTTCGCCCCATCCGAATGGGAAGAGGAATTCGATATCGGTTGTTCCCTTGCTGTAGAAGCATAATTCTTCTGGTGAATGATCACGCAGACGCATCTCATCTTCCTTAATGCCGAGGCTTAAGAGCCAGTCACGGCAGAATGCACGCCAGTACTGGAACCATTCCAGATCCGTACCTGGTTCACAGAAGAATTCAAGTTCCATCTGTTCAAATTCTCTGGTACGGAAAGTAAAGTTACCCGGTGTAATTTCGTTACGGAAAGACTTACCGATCTGTCCGATGCCAAATGGAATCTTCTTTCTTGAGGTTCTCTGTACATTCTTGAAATTAACGAAAATTCCCTGTGCGGTTTCCGGTCTTAAATATACCGTATTCTTTGCATCTTCTGTTACACCCTGGAACGTTTTGAACATGAGATTAAACTGTCTGATATCGGTAAAATTATGTTTTCCACAGGTAGGGCAGGCAATATTCTTCTCTTCAATAAAGTTCTTCATCTGCTCCTGTGTCCATCCGTCCACGGAACCTTCCAGTTCATAATTATTTTCTTCTGCCCAATCTTCAATTACTTTATCGGCACGGAATCTTTCATGACATTCTTTACAGTCCATTAACGGATCGGAGAATCCGCCAAGATGTCCGGATGCCACCCAGGTCTGAGGATTCATGAGAATCGCACAGTCCACACCTACGTTATATGGATTTTCCTGGATGAACTTCTGCCACCATGCTTTCTTTACGTTATTCTTTAATTCTACACCAAGATTACCATAATCCCATGTATTTGCAAGGCCTCCATATATTTCAGAGCCAGGATACACAAATCCTCTTGCTTTTGCTAATGCCACGATTTTATCCATTGTCTTTTCCATCACAGATTATCTCCTTCTATCTTTCTATTAAAATTTTAATTCATTTCCTTTTCAGAAATATATTGCTATAAATTATAACATTTCCACCCGCAGTTTAGCAAGTCCTTTTTTATGCTTCTGTTTTCTTCTATTCCAGCATTTCCAGACTGTGAAATACTTTATCGGTATACACGGACAGAAAACGGTTCATAACCATGCCGAATTCTGTGAGTACATTTTCCGAAACCTGAAAAGTAAATAACTTACTAATTTCCGACGCAATGACATATTGCATGGTATAGATTGTCGATGTGTCCAGCTCCAGCTTATCTGCGGAATGACAGTTGCCGCAGAGTACCCCGTTATAAACGATGCTGAATCCATCAAGTTTTTCCTTCTTCCCACATTTCATACATTCAAACATTCCTGGATATTCCCCGTGAAAACAGAGCATTTTCAGTTCATAGATGCGTCTGACCAGCCGGTTATCCAGGGAAGGATGAATCAATGCCCGCAGGGACTGGTAGAGAAGCAGCAACATATTCTTTGATTCCATATTTTCAACACCGAAATACTGTGCCAGCTCCAGAAAATAGAATCCATACGAAATGCGGTCCATGTCTTCCATTATTTCTTCAAAATAATTCTCAATCTCCGTATTTACAAGATTATATGCATTTTTTCCTTCATATACCGTGAATTTCCCAAAGGAAAATGGTCTTGTGCTTGCAGAAAACTGGCTTTTTGGTCTTTTTGCACCTTTGGCAAATGCAGTAATCAGTCCTCTTTCCTTTGTCAGTATCACAACCCTCTTATCATATTCGCCGACCGGCGAAGCAAGAATTACCATGCCGGTCAGAATGATTTCCTCGGTCATGTCAGTCCTTTCTAAACATCCTTCGGATTATAACCAAAATTCTTAAGCTGGACATCGCTGTCTCTCCACTCTTTTCTTACCTTTACCCATAGCTTGAGATTGATTTTGATATCCATCATGTTTTCAATCTCTTTTCTTGCCTGCGTTCCGATTTTCTTAAGCATCTGTCCCTGTTTTCCGATTATAATGCCTTTATGTGATTCCCGTTCGCACACAATCGTTGCCTCGATATCTATGATATCCCCTGTCTTTCTTTCCTTCATGGTATCAATATAGACTGCTATGCCATGCGGAATTTCCTCGTCCAGGCATCGGAGTGCTTTTTCCCGGATTAATTCCGCAACAATCTGGCGCATCGGCTGGTCGGTTACGGTATCTTCGTCATAGAACATCGGACCATACGGAAGATATTTGAAAATCGTTTCTACAACATCATCCGTATTTGTTCCCTTTAATGCCGACACCGGGATAATTTCCGCAAAATCGTAGATTTTCCGGTATGCATCGATAAACACCAGGATTTCTTCTTTCTTTACGGTATCAACCTTGTTGATGACAAGAATGACCGGAGTGGTAACTTTCTGCAGCTGCTCCGCTATATGTCTTTCTCCTGCACCAATGAAGGTAGTCGGCTCAACCAGCCAGAGGATTACATCTACTTCTTTCAATGTATTCTCTGCCACATTTACCATATATTCCCCAAGCTTGTTTTTGGCTTTATGAATACCTGGTGTATCGAGAAATACAATCTGTCCCCGCTCATCCGTGTAAACCGTCTGGATCCTGTTTCTTGTTGTCTGCGGCTTATTTGAAGTGATCGCTATTTTCTGTCCAATCAGACAGTTCATCAATGTTGATTTTCCTACATTTGGTCTTCCTATTAATGTTACAAATCCTGACTTTGTGCTTTTTTCCATATTTTCTCTCTTTCTCTTTGCAAATCTGTCTTCCGCTGCCATTATACCAGCAGATCTTTTACTTCGCCAAATAATTTTTTTCCTTCTTCAATCTTATCCGAATTGCCTACCACACAGATATAATCCTGTGCAAGTACTGCCTCTATTACAGGGGCAAGTGCCCTTACCTTCTGAACATTCAGGGACAGTATTTCTTCTCTTTCTTTGCATATATCTTCATAACTGATATCGGATAAATATGCCGCAAAGGATCTTCTTCCCTGTGCTGCCGGATTGATCGGGGTATCTTTTCCGCTGATTGTTCCGATAATAAATTTCAATACCTCACGTTCATCGGCATCAAAATTTCTCAGATATTCCGGAATTCCTTCAAAAACATCATTTGTTTTTTCCACATTCGGATCACGGTAGGATACAAACATGACATTTCCGGTTGTTGCCCCGTAATTGCTTGATACTCCGTATGCACCGCCCTTGACACGGACATTATTCCACAGATAATCATAATCGAGGATATTCCTTAACGTATCCATAGCACCATTATATTCATATCCTGCTTTCTTAAAGTTTCCGACCCTTGCCACATAGGAAACCGGAGACGGAATCTTAAGTCCTTCATTTAATTTCCGAAGCACAACCGCATTCGGTTTCTCTTCTTCTGTACTCTCATAAAGCCGGTCCGTAAATTCTTTGAAATACCCTTCCATACATTCATATCCTGCCTTTTCTGCCGTAAAGCTTAAAATGACATTCTGCTTTGTAAAGAGTTTCTTTACCAGTTCTTCCAGTGTATCTACGATTTCCTGCTTCTTTTCGTCAAAGTTTTTCTCCAGTTTATCCAGGAAATGATAATATCCCGCTCCGCTGGTCATATCTTTCACATAACCGCTTTCACACATATAAGAGTTTGCCCTTGTAACCGCAATGAGATGGCCGGAAGATATGAGACGCATTCTCATTTTGGATTTATTCTCAGCAATAATTTCATATAAACGTTTTGTATCGGAAAATCTGGTATGCAGCAATACTTCTTCCAGAATGACAAATGCTTCCTTCATCTTCGGATAAAATACCTTGATATCATTTTCAAATAATTTGGTAATGCTTCCATCTTTCTTTCCATACTGGACAAAATCATTTCCAAATCCGCCGGTATGCATATTGATGTAATTATTTAATTCGGTATAAGTGAAATGTTCGGTATCCATATTGGCCAGCACAGCTTTTAAAAGTGCAAGGTATGGGATCATATCCTGACTGAGCTTTTCTGCATGAAATGCCACATTGATATATGCGATTCCATTGGATTTGACATTGCTGAATATGACTTTGATGTTATTTGACACTCTTTCCTCTATACTGAATTTCTGTGGATATTTATCAATGTCTTCCAGCCGCAGCAATGGAATGGTCTTTAATTCTTCTTCCGTTGACGGTTCACTCTGGTACTGTTTTAAATGTGCTGTTTCCCTGATTATCTTATCCAGTTCCTCTTCGCTGAGGGATGCCTTGTAAGCCGTCAGTTTTTCTTCCAGTCTGTGATTTTTCTTTTCATCGAGTCCTTTTTCCGGTTCCAGTGTAAGCAGCAGCTTATGTGTATTTTTTAAGAAATAGGTTTCGATTAATTCTTCAAAATAACGGGTATCCTTTTTCTTTAATTCTTCAAAGGTATCTCCCGCCTTAATATGCATAAATGGTTCATTATCATCGTATAACCAGCTTTCAAGGCTGTCCATACAGTAAAACAGTCCTTTTGGATAAGAGCCGAAATCCGCCTCACGGTACTGGAATTCGATCACATTCAATGCGGCTTTGATACTGTCCTTATCCAGTCCCTGCTGCACTGTTTTTTCCAGAACTTCTTCGATAATCCGGAAAAATTCCTCTCCCTTTCCTTCTTCCGCTTCTTTTGCTATTACGGAAAATGTATTCTGCAAAGAGCCTCCTGAATATCCTCCCGAAATATCTTTTCCGATACCTGCATCCAGCAGTGCCTTTTTAAGCGGTGCACCCGGCATGGAGATCAGGGCATAATCCAGAACACGCATGGCATAGTATTCCATACGATCGGTCGCATTTCCCGCTGTCACCGTGTAGGAATAGATCGTCTTTTCTTTCTCATCCTCTTCCTGACCAAGCGGATATTTTTTACTAATCTGTTTGATACGTTCAAATGGCTTCTGATACTGAATCTCAGAATCAATCTGTATTTCCTCAAAATGATCCAGATATTCCTGATCCATCCAGTTTAACCGCTCTTCCATATCCATATCACCGTACAATGTAATATAGCTGTTTACCGGATGGTAATATTTTCTGTGAAATTCAAGAAACTGTTCATAGGTAAGATCCGGGATAAACTCCGGATCACCCCCGGACTCATAGCTGTAACAGGTATCCCGGAACATCTCCCTCTGGATTTCCCTCTCAAGAATACTGTCCGGAGATGACAGTGCACCTTTCATTTCATTGTATACAACACCATTTAATGCAAGTTTCCCGTCCTTATCCTCAAGTTCATAACTCCATCCTTCCTGGCGGAAAATCTCTTCCTTCTCATAAATATTTGGATAAAATACCGCATCCAAATAAACATTCATAAGATTCTTAAAATCTTTCTCATTGCAGCTGGCAACCGGGAAAATGGTTTTATCCGGGAAGGTCATTGCATTTAAAAATGTATTTAAAGAGCCTTTGACCAATTCGACGAACGGATCTTTCGGAGGATACTTCTTTGAGCCGCATAATACGGTATGTTCTATGATATGCGGAACTCCGGTATCATCTGCCGGCGGTGTCCGAAAGCCGATATTAAACACTTTGTTATTATCATCATTGACAAGCAGCAGCACTCTTGCACCACTTTTTTTATGTTTCAGAAGATAACCTGTGGTACTCAGCTCTTCGATGTCTTCTTTTTTCACCAGCTGATATGCCGGTATTTTTGTGATGTCTATTTCTTTCATAAAATACGGTCCTCCATTTCCTGTACTATTCATGATCTGTCATTTTTAATATCTCATCATATTTTTTATTAATGCCGAGTGCATGGATTACCATGGAAAAGGTCAGCTTTGCCATATGCCCCGGTGTTTCCGTTCCGTTTTCAAACAGCCACTGATTTACAATTCCCATGCAGCCATACAGGCAGAAAGAAAAAGTATACTTCAAATCGTCCTTGATATCCGGAAATAACAGTTCCAGATTCCTCATTGCATTTTCACTGATGATTTCCTTGATTTTAACGGTAAAATTCGCATCTCCGTTATCCCCCATCAATGCCTTGCAAATCTCTTTGTTCTGCTCCAGCACCATGAAAATATCTTCCATAAAGGTAAATGTATTATCCTTCTCTCCCATCGGATGTGTTTCGATAATATGCGTAATCTCTTTTAACATATCATTCTCTACCTCATCCAGAAGATTATAGATATCAGAATAGTGCAGATAAAAGGTGGATCGGTTAATATCCACCTTTTCCACCAGTTCCTTTACAGATATCTCATTAATGCTTTTCTCCATCATAAGCTGTGCTAATCCGCTCTTTAGCTGACTTTTTGTTTTTCTGATTCTTCTGTCTACTTTTTCTGCCATTGTTCTACCTCATAATTTTTTGTTTTATCTATTATACAACATTTTGCAAAATAAGCAACACTTTATCTATTATTCTACGTTCTGTGCCTGAGTTGTTTCTGATGTTCCTGTTGTTTCCTGTGTCTCTGATTCATCTGCCGGAAGATAATTGCCATACAGCTCAAAATCATCATAGACGACATGCCATCTGTTCTCTGCCCCTGCGGTAAGTGCGATATAATGATGTCCTGCTTTTTCCGCATAGCTTACAAGGCAGTTGCCCGCTTCCTGTGTATATCCGGTCTTTCCTGCCTGAATCGTGACATTCGGCACTTCTGTCCCATACATTCTGCCAAACATAGTGCTGGTAAGCAATATTCCTTCCGGATGGGACGCAAGCGGTGCAGTAGTATGCTGGTAGATTGATAAGATCTTCGCACATTCCGGGTTCTGCATGGCATACGCAAGAATCATCGCCATCTCAACCGGAGTCGTATACTGATTTTCATTGTGCAGTCCAGATGCATTCATGAAATGTGTGTTCTGCAGTCCAAGTTCTTCACACTTTTCATTCATCAGTACCGCAAAATTATCCTCCGATCCTGCCGTCATGATGGCAAGTCCTACAGCAGCATCTGCTCCAGATGGAAGAATCAGTCCGTATAGCATATCCTCCATATTTACAGTGTCCCCGGCTTCAAACCCTGCTCTGGAGGCTCCCTCACGGAACAGCGGATCTACAATATCTGCCGTCATGGTAAACGTCTGCGACAGATCCTGCAGATGTTCCACTGCAACAATCAATGTCATTACCTTCGTCATGGATGCCGGATAAATTCTTGCATCCTTATTTTTTCCCGCTATAATGCAGTTATTTTCCACATCAAGCAATGCCACATATGGACTTCTTACATTTTCGGAAACAATTTCCGTATACTGTTCACTTACCTTCGGATATCTGAGTGTTTCCTCTTCTTCTGTTTCCGGTTCTGTCGTGCTTTCTTCCTCTGATAATGTCTTTACTTTATGATCGACAGCCTGAACGGTCTGCGTTTCTTTTTTATTATGATTCCAAAAGGCAGATAGCAAAACTGCCGCAAGTACAATCGTTGCAGCGGTCAAGGCCGCCTTTCTTCTCAGTTCGCGTTTTCTCTGTTCTTTTCTCCTGTTACTTCTGACTTTCTGTTCCATCTTTTTCTTCCTCTTTACTTAGTATCTGCTTTCTTCTGCATTATAATACCACTAATGCCGCAAGAAGAAAACCGGATCTTTATCAAAATTTATATTTTCTTTACCAAACAATACTTGCATTAATTCCCCTCATGAGATAAGATTAATATTAAAATAAAGTAACAGCAGTTTTGCGGATTGGAGTGTCTATGAACCATAAATTTTCAAAAAATAATAAATATTATACCATTGCTTTATATACCATCGCCGTGGTTACCGTATGTTCCCTGATTATCCGGGTGATCATGAATTGGGAGTCCACCAGTTCGACTATTTCCCACGCACTGAAAGTATTATATCCGTTTCTGTTCGGTCTGCTGATTGCCTATTTCCTGAACCCGTTAAGCAAGGTACTGGATAATTTTCTGAACCGTTTCTTTAAGGACAGGCACCCCGGAATCTGTAAGGGCTTTTCCATTCTCCTGTCCTATGTCATTGTACTCGGCTTAATTATAACCGTGTTATTCTATATTATCCCGCAGATTGTTGATTCCCTGACACAGATTACTTCTTTTGTAAATTCTGCACAGTCGGGCTACAAGCAGTTTATGGATAAGATACTGGAACTGGAATCCACCCATCCGGAATGGGATCTGTCCGTGATCAATGATGCCATGGAAGAAATTCCGGATAAAATCATTAATATTATCACAAAGGCAATTCCAACGATTATTCCAACCATTTATAATACGTCCATGTCACTGATTTCCGGATTTTTAAATGCCATTATCGCCATCATTGTTTCTGTCTATATGCTGATTGATAAAAACCGGCTAATATTTAATGCAAAACGTGTGATTTATGCCATCTTCGGTCAGAAAACCGGCGATAAATTATTACATACCGGTTCCGAATGTAACCGTATCTTCAGCAGTTTTATTATCGGAAAATTAATCGACTCCTTGATTATCGGTATCTTGTGTTTTATTGCAATGAGCATTTTAAAGCTTCCATATGCCCTGATTATCAGTGTAATTGTCGGTGTTACCAATATGATTCCTTATTTCGGACCATTTATCGGTGCTGTACCGGGCATACTGCTACTGCTATTTGTAAGTTTTAAATATGCCCTGATCTTTACCGTTCTGATTATTGTTCTCCAGCAGTTTGACGGACTTTATCTCGGACCAAAGATTCTCGGTGAAAGCACGGGGCTGCGTCCTCTGTGGATTATTTTTGCAATCACGGTCGGCGGCTCCATCTCCGGTGTACTCGGTATGTTCCTCGGAGTTCCAACCCTTGCCGTAATTGCCTATATTCTGAATTATTTCATCGAAAAACGGCTTCACAAATATGGTATCTTCTTCCTTCCACAAGAAGAACCAGACGAACCGGCGGACGAAAAAACAACAGCAACAACAGAAGAAAAAATACCTGTGGAAGAAGAAAACTCCACAGATACCGAAAAAGAGCAGGGTTAACCTGCTCTTTCTTTTTTCCTTCTTTATTTGTCCTCTTCCGGTTCTGTCCGGTATTCTTCTGTTCCTGCCACATGGCGGATGGTAAACAGCACTCCGAACAGAATACAAAGTCCTGCCGCAAAGCTGATAAATACATTCTTTGTAATTCCCGCAATAATATAACTTACAAATGCAACTCCTGCTACGGTCAGCGCATATGGAAGCTGTGTCGCCACATGGTTTACATGATGACACTGGCTGCCTGCGGATGCCAGGATTGTTGTATCGGAAATCGGGGAACAGTGATCCCCGCACACAGCACCTGCAAGGCAGGCTGATATGGATATTACCATCATTTCCCCATCCGGGAATACACCCATAACAATCGGAATCAGAATGCCAAACGTTCCCCAGGAGGTTCCGGTTGCAAATGCCAGTCCAAGTGCTACAACAAAGATAATTGCCGGAAGCATCATCTGAAGGGATGATGCTGACTGTCCTACCAGATCTGCCACATAAATATCAGCTCCCAGAAGACTTGTAACTCCTGACAGAGTCCATGCAAAAGATAAAATTAATATAGGGGAAACCATTGTCTTAAATCCTTCGGAGACGCATGACATGAAGTCCTCAAAAGAAATAACACCTCTTCCCATATAGAAAATAAAGGTAAATGCCAGTGCGATGAAAGAACCCATCACCAGTCCGACCGATGCATCGGACTGTGAAAATGCGGTAACAAAGCTGACACCATCAAAAAATCCGCCCGTATACAGCATACTGGTAATACATGCCAGAATCAGCACCGTCACTGGAAGAACCAGATCCACAACCCTGCCGCGCGGATTGACAAAATCTCCTTTGTCATCCCGGAATGGTCTTTCTTTTGTCGTGAAAAGATCTCCCTTAATTGCATTTAATTCATGTTTTTTCATCGGACCAAAATCCACACGGGAAACCGTCAGAAATATAACTGTAATCAATGTAAATACTGCGTAATAATTATAGGGAATAGTTCTTAAAAAGGTTGCAAACCCGTTGATTCCTGAATTTTCCGGAACAGACGAGGTCACTGCTGCCGCCCAGGAGCTGATCGGTGCAATGATGCAGATAGGCGCTGCGGTCGCATCAATCAGATAGGCAAGTTTTGCCCTGGATACCTGATGTCTGTCCGTCACGGAGCGCATGACATTTCCCACGGTCAGACAGTTAAAATAATCATCCACAAAGATCATGACTCCCAGTGCCACGGTTGCAAGCTGTGCACCGACCCTTGTCTTAATCCGCTTCGATGCCCATTTCCCAAAGGCCGCCGAACCACCTGCCTTATTCATCAGTGCAACCAGAATGCCAAGCATTACCAGAAACACAAGAATACCGACGTTCCAGGAGTTAGATAATTTCGATACCATTCCCCCGTTTTCGTTAAAAAACATCGTGTTTATGGTTAATTCAAGATTAAAATTGGAATAGAGCAATGCTCCCGTCAGGATTCCAACAAACAAAGAGGAATATACTTCCTTTGTTACCAGTGCCAGTGCGATTGCAATTACCGGCGGAAGCAATGCCAGAATGCTTGCGTACACCCGTGGCTCATAAGTTTCCGGATCCGTAATTTTCCCCGGTGTATTCATGCTGAATGCGATCAGCAGGGCAATTACAGCCAATACAGCCGCAATCCCCAGTATTCTAATATATTTCTTATTCATGTCTAGTTCCTCTGTTTCTATTTTTCCTTTGCATCTTTCATATTCGGATATATTCTCTCGACCTTCTGATCGTTATAATGACTGTCTATCCAGCTCTCCATAGTATTCTGTGCTTCTGCCCCTTCTGTTCTTGCTGAGTAACGTGCTAACACCATTCCGGATAGAAGCATATTACAGCTCATAAATACAACCAACACCCAGGTAATCATCTTTCCCGGATGTACCGGTATCTTCTCGATATAGGACGAAATGACCGGGAACAGTCTTTTGATCCATACCACAGCTGCCATTCCCCAGAAAAAGCAATACAAAAGATTAATCCGGCCTCCGAGATTAAACGGCATACTGCTGTAATCCCAGAATACCTGTCCGAACATTACTTCCGTAAACACACTGCACAGATATTCATACACACCTCCCATGATCGTACCAAACCAGAAAATAAAACTGTCTGAACGTGTCCGGTAATTATAAAGAAACGATGTGGCAAACATCATCGCCAGTCCCCAGACAATGCTAAACGGTCCCCAGACCACACTGCTCCTGCTCATCCAGACACCACCTGCCAGTCTGCAGTAAATGGTTTCCGTGATATCGCCCAGAAATGCTCCGATTACAAACAACAGAAATAATTTGTAGAAGCTACAGCCCTGGGCAAATACCTCATCCTTGCTTTTAACTCTAATTGCTCCCTGTCGTTTTCCCTGTGGATAAGCCTTTTTCAGACGTCTCTCCATATGGTCTGCCATCCAGTTGCCAAGATGTGTTCTCACAATGGTAAGTGTGTTGTTGACGCTTTCCACACCCGGATATTTTTCCGCCATTCCCCTTGCTGCAAAATAAGAACCTGCAAAATCAACTGCCAGAAGCCAGAAAACAATCCAGAGGCAGATATGAAAAACCGAACCATTTAACAACCGATATAAATTATTCAGAAACGGATTACAGTATTTTAACCCGATCGTTCCGATAAGTCCCCAGATCATAGAATACTGCAGACAGATATATCCGTCGAGATTAAATCTTTTTCCGGAGTAATCCCACAATCTTACCTTTGCGACCTTTTCAATGGATTTTGCAGCAATCCATTCTATTACCGTGCATAAAACTGCGGAACCGACAAACAGAAACAGCAAGGATTCCTGCAGTTCCTCAAATCCAACGGTAACAATTACTGCTGCGATTCCATAAATAATACAATATGGTCCATTCAGAAATCCTTTATTTGTAAATCTTTTATTCCGGACAATTCCTACGATGGTTTCTGCAACCCAGCCGCCGACAGAATATACGCACATCAGCCAGAACAGCTGGTAAAAATCAATTTCTTTAAAAATTATACTTACCATTTCACTTATCCTCTATTTAACATTTTTAAACTGTGCCTCGTACAGTTGATAATAAGCACCTTTCTTTTCCATCAGTTCTTCGTGGTTTCCGGACTCGCAGATACCGCCATTATTTATGACAAAGATCCTGTCCGCATTTTTTATCGTGGAAAGTCTGTGTGCAATAATGAACGATGTTCTTCCCTTTAAGAGCGACTCGATTCCCTCCTGCACCAGAATTTCTGTATGCGTGTCAATGCTTGATGTAGCTTCATCCAGTATCAGAATGGACGGATTGGACACCATGGTTCTTGCGAATGCCAGCAGCTGTCGCTGACCGTTCGAAAGTCTTGCACCTCTTTCACTGATTTCCGTATCGTATCCTTTTTCCAGTTCCATGATGAATTCATGTGCATGGACTGCCTTCGCCGCTCTGATAATCTCTTCATCCGTTGCATCTGACTTTCCATAACGGATATTATCCTTTATTGTCCCAGAGAACAGATAATTATCCTGTGCCATGACTCCCATCTGTTTTCGCAGGCTCTTCAGTGTCACTTCCTGAATGTCATGTCCGTCAATCCGGACACTTCCCTCTGTCGCATTGTAGAATCTGCTGATCAAATGTACAATGGTCGATTTTCCTGCTCCGGTCGGACCGACCAGTGCAATGGTTTCCCCCGGTTTTATCTCAAAATTTACATCATGCAGAATCATCCGCTCCGGCTCATCCGGATAAGCAAACGATACATGGTCAAACGTGACAGTCCCTGCCACTTCCGGCAGTTCATACGCATTATCCTTTTCTTTGATATTGGTTTGCATATCCAGTACTTCGAATATACGTTCTGCTGCCGATAAATTCGTTACCAGCTTGTTGTAATAACTCGCCAGGTTTCTGACCGGTCCCCAGAACATGGATAAATAAGTTGAAAATGCCACAAATGTTCCTACCCCTACATGACCTGCTCCCAGTCTGCTGATACCGATATAATACAACAGAAATGTACCGATTCCCCAGGAAATTTCTATCGTCGGACTAAATCCATCCGCAATCATGACTGCATTGCGGAACGATATTCTGTGTTCATCCACCAGCCTGGAAAATTCCTCCTGTGATTCTTTTTCTGCCGTAAAACTCTGCACAATGCCGATTCCGGAAAAATCCTCATGTACAAATGCCGTGATATTGGATGATTTCTTCCTGTGAATCTGCCATTTTTTGTGGGCGAGAATCTCTGCCACATACATTCCTGCCAGAATAACAGGCATTGCCGTAATCGCAGACAAAGTCAGCACCGGACTTTTAATAAGCATAATCACAAATACCACGATTACCGTCAGAAAATCAGGAATCAGCTGTGTAACCGTACTGTGTATCACATCCTTCAGTGAATTAACATCTCCGATCACCCTTGCCAGTATTTTTCCAGTCGGACGGGAGTCAAAAAAATCAAATCCCAATGTCTGGATATGGGCATACAACTCTTCCCGGACCACAAGAAGCACCCGGTTGGATACTTTTGCCATGGTGCGCATCCAGAATCTGGACGTAAACATAAAGATAATACTCATGGCAAGGGAAATACAGACAATCCATACCAATCCGTTCCAGTCTTTTCCTGTAATATTTACATCAATGGAATGTTCCATAAGCAATGGCTGAATCATGGAAATCGACAGGGATACACCCATTGCCAGAAGTACCATCAGTATCTCCTTTTTATAGCGCATCATATAGCCGAACAGCCGGAAGATTACTTTCATCTTCACTGAATCTTTCTGCTGCTCATCTTCTTTGACAGAATTAATTGCCATTTTCTCACCTTCTCTCCTGTTTTGCTTTGCGGTAATCTCCATACTGTGCCTCATAGGTCGCATAGTACAGGCCTTTTTTCGCAAGCAGTTCTTCGTGTCTGCCGCGCTCCGCTATTTTCCCGTGACTCAGAACAATGATTTCATCCGCATTGCGCACAGAAGAAATCCGGTGTGCCACGACGATTTTGCTCATCTCTTTTTTCTCTGCCAGCATTTTCTGAATCTCATACTCCGTCTCCATATCGAGTGCGGAGGTGGAATCGTCCAGAATCAGGATTTTTGCATCTTTTGCCAATGCCCTGGCGATACTCAGACGCTGCTTCTGCCCGCCGGACAGGCCTACTCCACGCTCTCCAATCACGGTATTGTAACCATCTTCCAGTTTTTCCACAAACTCCTGTGCATGGGCAGCCGCCAGCGACTGTTTTACCCGGTCATCCGACATACTCTTTCTCTGTCCGAGTTTTAAGTTTTCCCGGATGGTATCGGAAAACAGAAACACATCCTGCGTCACAACTGAGGTGCATCCCCGCACAGATTCCAGTGTCAGTTCCCGAATATCCCTTCCATCGAGCAGAATCCTTCCCTCATTTACATCATAAAACCGGTTAATCAGACTGACAATCGTACTCTTTCCCGCACCTGTCATACCCATGATACCCAGGGTATGTCCCTGTTCAAGTTCAAAATTAATGTCCTCGAGGATCGGGGTTCCATGCAGTTCAAAGGATACATGGTCAAACCGGAGATTTCCCTGTGGGTCTTTTAGTTCTTCCGCATTTTCCCGGTTCTTAATCTGCGGCTCTTCTGCCAGGATTTTATTGATTTTCTTATTTGAAGCAAATGCCGCCGCCACCGCATTGGTCAACCAGCCGAGATTCTCCATCGGCCATACGATATTGTTGGCATACTGTAAGAACGCAGTCAGCATTCCGAGTGTCGCACTTCCCTGAATAACGGCATAACCGCCGGTCAGCAGGACAAGCAGCTGCATAATCTTTGGCAGAAATGACATCTTCGGTTCAAAATCCGCCATAATCTCTGCCTGATGTACGTTTAACTCATAATATTTCTCATTATTCTGACGGAACTTCTCCATCTCATAATCTTCTCTCGCAAATGCCCGGACGGTGCGGACACCTCCCAGATTCTCCTGCACTACCGTATTTAAGACGGCATTCTGCTCACTAATCTCATCGTATACCTTGTCCAGTTTCTTTTCCAGCCGGATCGCCATGACACCCATAATGGGCAGAATCGCAACCGGAATCAGACTGAGCTTCCAGTTCAGCCGCACCATGAAAACCAGTACCCCTATGGTATATGCACATGCCTCTACCGCCAGCATTCCGACAAATCCAAAGACATCCCACAGACGGTCCACATCATCTTTAACCCTTGCCATCAACTCGCCCGTATTATTCTTATCAAAATACGTCCGGGACAGTGTCTGGATGTGACAGAACAGATTTTTTCTGACATCGCTCGCCACGATACTTCCGGTCACGTCACAGGTAAATTCCTTGATATACTGGGAAGCGGCACGGCCGAAACCGACAATCAGGATACTGATCAGGTAATTCTTTAACATTCCCATATTTCCACCGATAATGACATTATCCACGATTCCCATTGTGATCAGGGGAAACCAGATATCTAACAGAATACTAATTCCCATTGTCACTGCGGCAATCAGATACCGCCACAGATTTTTCGCCACATAATGCCACAATGGATTACATTTCTTTTTTGCTTTCTCCATAATTATCCTCTCTCTGTTTTATTGTATACATTACATTCTGTATAATTTCTTTTTCTTCATCCGTTTCTTTCTTACCGGTCTGCCCTGTTCTTTCCGGTATGCTTCAAATTCTTTCTGCCATTGCTCATAATCCCGTTCAAATAATTCTTCCACTATCTGGTTTTTCAGTTCTTCTTCCCCAACCTTCTCAAGCAGCTTATCCTGTACAAATTTCTTACTCTTTGCCTTATATGCCGGAAGATAGTTTCTGGCAAGGATATGGTTAAGTTCCGTTCTCCACAGCCACTTTATCTGCTGGCTTACCTTACATTTCCTGTTTTTTCCCGCTTCTCTTTTCTGTACGATTTTAACTTTTCCTTCTTCTTCCGATACGATCAGAATCCCCCACCACTCCGGGACGTGCTCTTCCACATGCTTTTCATGCGTAATTCCTGCCACGATATAGTTATAATCGCAGAACTTATCGTAATCTTTTACCTGGGTTTCCAGCCTGTCATAAGTGTCCGCATCACTTTTTATCTCCAGTCCTGCAAGACTGCCATCCAGAACCATAACGATATCCGCCCTTGACTTTCCCATAATTTTTTCCTCAAAAATACGGTTCTTTGGATATTTCTCATCAAGATAATCAAATAATGGTTCTCTTATCTGTGCATCATACATTTTACTCTGCTCCAATCTTTGGACATATGTCTTTTATGCAACACTTGTCACAATATGGACGGGTTCGTGCCGTACAGACTTCCCTGCCATGCCACACCAGACGATGGCAGAACTCGCTGCCTTCCTCCGGCGGAATGATTTTCCAGAGTTCCATTTCCACCTTCTTGGGATCTTTGATCTGATTCACAAGTCCCATGCGGTTCGTCAGCCGGATGCAGTGCGTGTCCGTTACAATGGCAGGTTTTCCAAAGACATCGCCCATAATCAGATTGGCACTCTTACGACCCACTCCCGGAAGCTTTAACAGTTCCTCGAACTGATCCGGGACTTTTCCGCCATACTCTTCTTTCAGCATCTTCATACATGCACTGATATCTCTTGCTTTACTGTTTCCCAGCCCGCATGGTCTTACAATCTTCTCAATCTCTTCCACCGGAGCCTCTGCAAGTGTATCCACGTCCGGATATTTTTCAAATAATCCTTTTACAACCTGATTTACTCTTGCATCCGTACACTGTGCCGCCAGTCTTACACTGACAAGCAGTTTCCATGCCTGATCGTAGTCAAGACTGCATACCGCATCCGGATATTCTGTTTTCAGACGTTCTATGATTTCCAATGCCAATTTCTTTCGATCCATTTTATCTCTACCTCTGCTATCTGTCCAAATCTTTCTTTCAGCTTTTCACAGTATACCACATTCATTATTGAAAATCCACATAAAAAGCGACTATTACAAATTCCGGTAATAATCGCTTTTCTCTAATCTTTATTTATTTTTCAGATTACTCTTTATTCCATTACGCCGCCTTCTACAACGAGCTGATCTGCATCAGCGTCCTCGCCGTATACACTACGCAGTGTTGCTTCATAATCTGCATGGAAGAACTGTTCCTCGCCCAGTGTCTTGATTTCCTCATTGAGCCAGTTTAATAATTCGGTATTGCCCTTCTGTACTGCAGGTGCAATGGCATCCACATTACCAAGTGATTCGATTCCTACGGTAAATCCTTTGTTCTTCATTGCCCACGCAAGCACTTCAGTATTGTCAGTAGAGAATGCATCTCCTCTTCCATCGGCAAGTGCGTCATAGGCTTCCTGGTATTCATCAAATTTTACAAGTTCA
>ENA-ORMJ01000756-ORMJ01000756.1-human-gut-metagenome-genome-assembly--contig:-NODE-756-length-22922-cov-2.789216_pt1 | contig 22922 bp, 13 predicted proteins | sample MGYA00242100_ERZ508989 | MGnify/ENA primary metagenome ERZ508989 (study PRJEB26280, sample SAMEA2531403) | human gut metagenome | biome: human gut; feature: human-associated habitat; material: faeces...
TTATCCTTAACCGTCTGCATTGCTACGTCCGGTCTGATTGCAGGCTCACAGGAATCAGAGATTGCATTGGTAATGGCATCCATCGTCTTATAGATGTTATCTACATCCATTCCCACAATTTCCAAGGTCTTATCGTCTATTCCGAAAACAATCCTACCACCTCTGCCATTGGCAAAAGCTACCACCGTTTTCATATATTTTTCGCTTTTGTCTGGTACAGTCACTTTGTACTCAACATTCTTTGATTCGCCGGAAAACAGCGTATCTTTTGCCATATTGCTACCTCCAACATACAGAACATAATGTTTTAATTTTATATTTACTCAACATATTTATAAATGGGAAATTCCTTAAATTCTTCTTTTTCGTTTGCAGACATTTTTTCAAAATATCTATGTGCATTTTCTTTATCATCAAGTAACGCATAAATAGCACACCTCAATTCTACATCGTCATCGCATTTTTTCAATAAATCTTTCATTTTATTTATCTCATCGTCTGATATAACATTTTTCCGTTTCATGATTTGCCATTTATTTATATGTGCATATATTATAGTGCTATCAACCTCATACATTTTATTCAACATCGTTTCAGCAATTTCTAGCAATTCGCTTTCATTAGAAATATCATAGGCACTTATAAGTGCAATAACAGCACTATGAAGCGTACTGATCGTTTCTGAATTAAAGTCTGTATTTTCGACCTGATAACGCAGATCTGCATAATCATATTTATACAAATGTCCAAAAATTTCTTTTGGCATACCACAAAACATCGGTACTTTATAGTGTTTTACCCCTACCTTTACATACCCTTGATATCTGCTTTCATATATTCTGTTTACAAATTGTATTTCTCCATTTTCATCTCTACATATAAGAAATGGGTAAATTTTGCCATTTATCTTCATTTCGTATGTATACAGTGTGTCTGGTACAACTTCAATTTTACCATGCAAGATATCAACCAGGCGTTCCGCATATTTTCTATCATATACGCTAAAATCCTTCAATGGAATTAGAATTTTCATATTTGCCATTTCACATATTTTATATAAATCGACTATAAAATTCCATTCTTCCATAATTTCGTGCGGTATTTTACAATTATTATATGTCAGTGGAACTCCAGCAACCTCAATCTGCGTACTATTTACCATAGCCTTTAAAAACAAGGCATCATTATTTAATTCTTCTAAACATCCTTTCTCTTTAAAATCTATCTTTCCTTTTGACCACTGTAATGTCAGATTTTCACTTACTCTTATGCTAAATGATTCATCTGTTCCACATATAATCTCGTATTTTGAATAAAAATTTTTGCCACCTACACTTATATTCTTTTCCACATACTGTCCAACAAAATACTCTGCTATATTATTTGCAGAAACAGGAAACCATATATCAGAATTATCTTGTACATAAAAACATGCATCTCCCACTGACAGTCTTTTGGCAAATTCTATAGGGCTATCTGTATCTATCGCAGTTGCCTGCAAGCCTTTATATTTTCCAATATCATTTACGCAAACTGTTTTGGGGACTATCTGCCCTCTTCCTGAACCTTGCTTATTGCTTTCAAACGTAAATTGTCTGCATATTCTAAGCATTTCTGACGCTTTTGGCTGTAACTTTGTTAGAACAACATTTATTTGTTTTTTGTTATTCTTTCTTCGTGCTTCATCAAGATAACCTTTAATTTTTGAAGGATAGAGAATACTATAAAAGATCTCTTTCTTATCCTCGTTCATCACAATTTTGAAATATAAAACACCTCTATCATTATAATAATTCTCCAATACATCTAAATCCACTGGATACTGGATATTCTTTTTGTTAATTTCCTTCTTTTGATCATCCCAATGCCCCTTAACTTGAATCGGAATTTTATCATCAAATGTGCTATTTCCAAATGCTTTGCCATGAAAAGTATAAATATATCCATCCCATGAAAGTTCCTTGTCCATTGAATGGATGCTACTATCTAAATAATCGCACTCCACTATTGGTGTTTCGAGAAAATGAATAGCCCGTTTTTCAATTTTAGTTTTATCTATCGCTTCCTTTTGCAAATTAACCTCTCCAATCTCTGCTAACGTTAAAATATCCACTTCCTTTTAGGTAAATATCTATCACGAAATTGCTTATAATATCTGTTCATTATCTCATATAGACTGCTTAGCTTTTCTGGCTCATCAAATGGCAGCATCTTTTCCATCTGCTCGATTTCGGTGCTGAGTTCATCTATATAACCAATCAATAATTCGTTACTTATTTCATTCATATATGTTTTTCTGACAGACACATCTATTGTTCTTGCCATAAAATAAGGAATGACCTTATTAAGATAAAAAAAATTATTTTCATCTATATCATCAAAATTACTATAATAAGCACGCCATTGGCGTTCTACAAATTGCTTACAAAAGTCTGAGTTATTAGAACCATCTTTTAAGCAACTCCTCTTTTCTGCAAGATACTCAAGCCAAAATAATGCAGGCAATCCTATCTTCAAATTATCCATTGATTCTGCTTCCGCATATAATTTAGGATACTTTTTCCAATCTGTAACGTGTCCCATTTCATAATACAAAGTATTGACAATCATCTTGAAATTGGGATTACTTTCTAGGTTTTCAACAGAAAAACTTGGTAACATATCATATAGTCTTGATGTGAGGATTATTTTTGTCCCATGTTCTTCTGTTGAACCTTCTTTGAGCAGATCAAATTCTGATATATTCATAAGTTCGATTTGCTGCAAATTATCCAAATTCAATTCTTGTCCATATTTACACAAGGTGTAATCAACTACATCTTTCAAGAAACCTTCTAATCTCTTATCATATTGACAAATGATCTTCACTTGAACGCCTTTCCCTGTTCCATAATCTTATTTCTCCTTTGCCATAATATTCTTAGAATCAGCCAATATCTCATAAAACTTGCCATCTGCGGCTGTCTGTACCTTGCGGTAATTGACTTTGACACCATCATCCAGATCAATCTCTATTCTTGCCAGTGCCAGATGTCCTATTTTCTCATCATATTCCCGGCACTCTTTTAACTGCTTCTGTAATTTTTCTTTACGCTTTGTGGCAAGGGATACTTCCCTGCTATTCTTGCTATTATCAATCGTATCCTGCATACGTCCAATCTCAGATTCATATACACGCTGCATCCGATACAGATAGTCTACACGAACATTACCGATTGTATCCGCATTGTAACGGTGCAGATATACCAGAGCCTTGAAGCCATTCTGCTTGCCACTATCAAAGAGCCAGTAAATCGGACGCTTGCCGGAACCTGTGACAGAATAGGTATTGCAATGGTCTTTGAAGAAATCATTCAGGAAATAATTACGAATAATCTCCCTGCTTGTATCTCCCTTATTACTAAGTACCTTTGCAATAAAATCCAGATTTGTCTCTAAAGACTTTGCTCCGAACGCAGTCTTTAACCATGTGCAGAAACGTGATACAATATCGTCCTCTAAGTATTCCTCGTCTGTGATTGGAATAATATTGTCCGCATCCGGTATAAATGTGGTGTACTTACTATCGTCCCACTCACCGCCTGCATATACCAAACTTTCCTCATTCAAGGAATAACGACCAAACATACAGCCAACTGCATAGGAAATCAGGCTCTTAATGTCTCTCTGCAAATCTGCCTTGCGGACAGTCACATCCTTGTCCTCTACTTCCGGTGTCAATTCATCCTGCAATCCATAAATGTCTATGAAAATACGGTTCAATTCTTCCTCATTGGCTTTTAGTTGAGTAAAACGCTCGTTGCACTCATTCTCCCAACAGGTGTAACATTCTGCTAAGTCAATATCGTTTGTATCGTCAAATAGTGCAGAATTTCGAGGGATGACTGAAAGCAACGGGTGACTACAAAATCTTCTTGCAATTTCATAAGAGTTCCAGTCACTACATGATAAATCAATATTATTTTTAACAATACATTCTATTTTCTCTTGATTATTTCTTAAGAGAGGAAAATTCAATATTTCACCCACATTTGTTCCTATCGTAGAACTAATAATCCTAATAATGTACAATCCAACAGAAGAATTTAGAAGTCCCAGCACATACATATCATCTACAAAGTTTTTTCTAAAAATAGTTGGAGATACTGAACTATATATCATTGATGCTGGTTTATATCTAAATGACGGTTTGTATGATGTAACAAACCCCCATGTAATTCCTGTTTTGTTCCAAAATTTAGGATTACATAAACCACCATGTGAGGCATAATCATTTCTTGCACTATCAGTCCAATCTACAGAATAAATATCATTTCCATACCATTTTCTATAATCTCCACCTTTACCATATGGAACCCATTTTTTGTTATCATTTCCAACTTCCCAGTATAATCTTAGATATTTTTCGTCATTATGTGTTTTATTTCTTCCTCCCGATATAAACGTTTCACTTAATTTCTCATTATCAAATAGTTCAAGTGTTTTCCTATTTATCGTATAGCTAAATGTATAATTTGGAAGTTTAGAAAATTCCAGCAAACTGTGAGTATATTTTGGTTTCTTTTCTGATAAAAAAAGCTTTTCTTTATCTTCGCATGTTTTCTTCTCACCCAAATAATAAAATCCACATATATATTGCTCAATAACTGATTTTCTAATAACAAATGCTACCGTCCCAAAATCTGTACCAAAAGCTCCTAATCCCATATGAACTACTGACAAAAAATTAAGTTCATCTTTTATTTTCATTCGTAACTTATCAAATCCCGACAAGAAAAGAAGAGATTGTTGTGTTATCATTGTTTGTAATCCATAACGTTGCAAAAACTTCTTACAACGCTCTATAAAAACCGCAAACATATCGGCCTTACTATCAGTATAATGATGTTTCAAATATATATTTAATTTTATACTCAAACTTCCCGTTCCTGCATACGGTGGATTCGTAGCCACAACCTCATATTTCTGTGCCATAACAGCACCAATCTCGATCAATTCTTTCAGCTTTTCCGCTGTCTCATCTAATCCATAGGTATCAAAAGAAATCTGACTGTCCTCGTCAGTGCTGTTTACCCATCTGCGTAGCAAATCCCAGTCGTATTCATCTACATTCAGGATAGAACCATACTCTTTTGCATCTACCAGAGTATCCAAAAGTCCCTCTATCTGCAAAATGGCTGTATTTTTCTCTATTTCGTCCAGTTCAGCACCAAAATATTTAAGCTGTTCCCGGTTGATACCATTGCTTTCCTGTATCGCATAGACATTTTGGTTCACTCCACGAGAGAAAATTCGTCTGTCATACTGCCTTGCCTTCATCATAACCGCAAAGTAACTAAGCTGTGCGGCACGATCATCTATATCCAGCCCATAGATGTTATGCTCTACAATACTCTGTGCTGCTTCTCTTGCTGACCATCCTGCATTTTCATATATCTGCATAAATACATCAAAAGCATATACAAGAATATGACCACTTCCCATGCACGGATCAATGAGCTTTATATCTTCCGGTTTCAGCTTTGCATATTCCTCTCTGATTTTTGCAAGCTCTGCCTGTACTTCCGGCTCCTGCTCTGCTTCTTCCAGATAATATTTCCATTTACTCTGTAATTCTGCATCCGGGTGTCCTTCTACCCACAATCTTCCCAGACTGTTCTCTACCATGTAACGTACAATCCAATCCGGTGTGAAAAGCTGTGTAACAGCAGGAACTTCCTCTTTTGTAATCTTTCCTTTCTTTGCAAAAGCATCATTCTTCGGTTCAGTATTATAATACTGATACATCCAGCCGATGATTTCTACCTGTCCACCTGCGCTGACATTAAAATCTTCCTCCGGAATATCATGTACTAGATGATATACAACTCCATCCTGATCAATTACCGACAGATTTAACAGAAGTTCAGTATAATCACTTGTCTTTTCAAATAAAGCCGGAAGGATTTCATTCAAAGTGTTGCATTGCTTAATGAAAAGCATCTTGAATGCTTCATCGAGTTTATTTTCTCTCTTTAATGTGATAATTTTCTCTTCTTCTGCACTTGAAAGATTCAGTTCAGCATCGAATGGATTGGTAACAATATCCGGTTCTGTTTTTCCACTCTCTGAGGATAATACTCTCACATGAGAAGGGAGATAGTCATTTACTTCCATGAAACGTACTGCAATCAGACGATTGAACCAAGTATAAGCAACTTCCTCTATGATATATTTGTATGCAACCGCATAATCAGAATCCTCTTCTTTTGCCCGGATCACATCCACCAATGCACGGCGTTGTTTGATTTCCTCTCCATTAATCGCATAAGGATCTGCGGTTCCTATATTGTAGAACTCGGTTGTACCATTTGACTGTGGCAAGGCATCTGCAATGCCATTTTCTGTAATACCCATCAATCCGGCACGATATTTTATATCTGCTATTAGTCTGTTTCTTGCCCATATCGCAAAATTCTTGATTGCAGTCTTATTCATAACATTCCTCCATTTATACGCTGCCCTCCTAATCAACACTTAAATACTATTTACTATATTTTTCTATCATACATTGATGTCTTTTGCTTGACTTATCATAATTTATAGCCACTAAAAGCACATCGCCTGTATATTCTAATAATGCTTCCGGATACTTTTTTTCCTTAATCTGGTTCAAAGCTGTCTGAACTGCTGTATTCCATTTAAGTTCAATTACCAGTGCAGGATAGCATCCCAAATATTCAGGTTTTGGAATGTATACCAAATCTGCAAATCCTCTGCCTGTGGGCAATTCACGAATTGGTTTAAAATAATAATCCATTGTACTTAAATATGCGATAGATATAACACTGCTCAGCGATATTTCATTATTATAAGAAATCATAGAGGTATATTCCGTATGAATTTTATCTATCTGCTCTGCCACAACGTGTGAATCCATGTCCATTGTCGATTCAATAAGCTTTACCGACTCCATTTGAAACTTATCAAACTCATGCCATGATTTTTTCTTTACTGCCTTCATTAATTCCTGTCGTATTTCCTCATTTGGAATAAATGCTTTTTCTTTATTTTGATCATATCCCAGATATCCAAGATGAATCATATACGTCAGCACATCATCTTTGCATGAAATGCTTGATATATCATTTACAAAAGAAGACACATCCACTTCTACGGGTGTTCCTGAAAGCATCTCTATCAAAGATGTTTTTATTCCGACAAAATCCATATTTATAAGAGGTACGAGCACCTTATAGGAACCCGTCTCAGACCAGTAGCTTTTATACTTTCCTTTCGTCATAAGACTGACTACAGCTCTTGGATTATAGATCTGTTCCTCCTCTAAGATATATCCATCATACCACTGCTTGGTTTGTTTATAGTCTCTATGATACTTTTTACAGAGCTGTAAAACTTCCTCATCTGTAAACCCGATATATGGAGCCATCTGCTGTGCATCAAGCATCGTATATTCATCGAAATTATTCAATGCAGACTGCGTTTTTTCTCTTTTTATTGGCAGTATTCCAGTTATATACGCAAGCTGTATATATTTTGTCGGTTCTGTTCCTTTAAACATGCCTCTAAGAAAATTGATATAATCTTCCTGTATTTTCTTGTTTGCTGCCTCATCTCTTATCAAAACATCCCACTCATCAATGATCACGATAAATTTTTGTCCTGTCTTTTCTTTTATCTGAGACAATGCCTCTGGTAATGTAATATCATTTCCAATCAATTCCTTCGGATAAATTTTTTTCAATTCCTCAATCACGCTATTTGTAATATAAAAAACGATATCATCTGTATTTTTTACGTTTGACAAAAACCATTGAATATCCAGGTGAATAACATCATATTTATTTAGGTGCTGCTTAAAATCTTTTTTTTGGCTAATTGCAAGCCCTTGGAACATTGTCTCCGAATTACATCCTTTACTGTAATATGCTGTAATCATATTTGCGGTAATAGATTTTCCAAATCTTCTCGGCCGGCTATTACAAATATATCCATCTGTTGTATTCAATACTTTATTTGTGAGTTCAAGCAAACCTGTTTTATCAATATATATTTCAGAATTTAATGCAACCTGAAATGCACTATTATCCGGATTAACAAATCTTCCCATACATGAATACTCCCTTTCTAAAACTCCACATTCACAATAATATCCGTATCAAGCTCACTAACCAGTTTCAGCCGAAGCTCATTCAGATATTTGTCAACATCCTCTGTATTTTCCAGTCTCCATGAAGCAGTTTTCGTAATACTCTTGATAGATACATTCTTGGTCTTTTTCACTTTTTCGACCTTTTTCTGCACTTCAGCTTCAATCTGAGCCTGATCCACATTTCCGACTTCTTTTGCCTGTGCTTCCAGTCTCTTGGGGGATTTCTCCGCTTTCTTTAATGCAATATCCTGATCCATCTGTGTCATTTCATTTAACAGACGGATTTTCAATGCTTCTGCTCTGTCAGCATAGCTTCTAAGAACGGATACATTCGTACAACCTTTTGCTGCATCAATGATTTCATCAAACATAGCAGAATATTTACTTCTCTTAGTTTCTACATATTCTTTCGTATTCAGTACATCAAATACTCGTTTCTGTGAATCATATACAGAATCCAGCACCGGCTTTAACTGTTCATCCAGTATGTCTGAATATACATCGCTGAACTTTTTCAGAAGCTCCGGCAATTTCGGAATATCGCTATATGGAGACTGTTTTTTTACAATCTCGCTAATCTGAGCAACAATATTTTCTAGGTTTTCATCTACGATGTAAGTCTTACTGTCATCATATTTACTCAGATACAATAACGCTTTATCAAAGATTGTTTTCTGCTCGCTGTTGAAAAATGCATTTACGGGTTCATAATCCTCTGCGAAATCAAGCAGATCATCCTGTTTCTTTGCAACTGTCTGGAAAAATTCTGTTGGTGTCTGTATCTGTACCAGACCAAAAAAAAGTTTTCTTCCATACTCTACTATTTGTTTTCCCGGATACCTTCTACTTTCATAGCGTACTTCCAATTCGCCAAGTGTAGATGTCAGCTTATTCGCATATCCTATAAAGCTGTTCATCATCATCTCTTCATCATCAGAACTTCCGGTTGTGCCAAATAATTCCTTCATTATGTCTTTGGTAATTTTCTTTTCCTTCTCTGATACACGAACCTTCTGCTCGATCATCAGCTTATCTACGAAACTCTTTTTCGTAATATAATTGATAATATCCTCTGCTTCCTTGTTGTGTGTCGATACCGAAGATCCATTCACATAAAATGCCAAATCACCTCTACGGAACAGTTTTGCTACAAGCCAATGTACATCATCTTCTACAAAGCCATAAGGTGCTTTCATAAATCTGTCCTTAATACTCTTCATAGAAGTTTTCATGTGCATACGGGTGTTGTCCGCAACATAGCTTAATACATCATCCAACGCGTGAACATTTGGCTCTGCACCGCCTTCTAGATTTAATGAAATCTGATTTGTGGTCTTGAACAGCTTTCTTATATCGTCCTCGCCATAAGCAGCATCAATATAGGACAGCTTGTGATATACCGTAGATACCAGTCTGCCGAGTGCTTCATTGATGCGGATAGATACCTCTTTGGCATTGATCTGTGCTTTATCGCCATTCACATAAATATCGGCATCTTTTAAGCTCTCTGATAAATATAATCTCGCATTCGCATTACGCTCACGCATCTCAAGACGCTTACCCTCTTTGATTGTTTCATACTGCGGCAGTGCAGAGGAAGTGTTCAGACGCAGGAATTTCTCTATCTTCAAGTATCTCTGTATTTCATCCATAAATGCCCTGTCATCCGGAAGAACAACAAGAACCTCTCTGCCCTGTCCAGATACCATCCGAAGTGTTGTATCATCAGTTCCCATATCAGCCGTAGGTGTTAAGATATGTACTCCAATATCATAATTCTGATTTGCCTTATATGGTCTGTCATCCACAATCGAATTAAAGCCAAACACATATCTGCCATTGAATGCCGGATAACGATACTTCTTATCTGTGAAAATGTCCTCAAAAATCATCTCAGAAGCCTTGTTGATTACTTCTGCCATTTCCACATTCTGGCTCTCGATCTCACGGTTAATCTCCTGCTCCTCGTCGGTCAGGAATACATAGATTTCTCCGTTCCGCTGTACAAGCATCTGATGCTGCAATACTTTCAAAGCATCTTCTACCTTTGCCTTCAGTTCGATACGATCATCCTCAATATCGGAAATCATAAGGCTTGTAATGTTATCAATATTAGCTTCTACATCATTTACATATTTGATCATAAACAATGTCTTTAATACATTGATTGCAAATACATCCTTGGTCTTGTGATCCGGATTGATAAAGCTGTTATCGTATGCCTTGATGATTACACCTCTATGACTATGATCAAGGAAGTTCTCCAACACATCATAAAATGCATGAAATGGAATCAACGTTCCTTCTTCATGCTCCTTATAATCCATTGCAGACTCTTTGAACATTGCAAGCATAGAACGCTCACCCTCTGACAAATGCTTACCGGAAGCACCGTGAGTACGAATAGATGTCAGCACGCTTGCAAGAAGATTAAACTGATATGGTACAAACGGATATACCAATGCGAAATCATCTTCATCGGCATACAATTTCTTCTCTACACCATCGTTAAATACGATCTTATTCTTAATAGTGGTGGCTTTCTGTCCATAGAGCAGACGAAGCATCTGTGCGGCTGTATCCTTTTTGTCCAGGATACGCTTCTTGATGACTTCATCCACATTTGCAGAAGAAAGGGAAATCCTCGTATCAAATCGTCCCTGAATTTTAGAAAAATCGTTGCCTTTCACCTTGGTAATGGAATCAATATCCTGCTGGCTTGTTACGATCACCCATGCTTTACCATTACACTCTTTGCCCAACTCCTCACGGACGGTCTGGAGATTTAACATAAGGTTGGAATCATCTCCGATATACTGTCCTACTTCATCCACAAGAAATACCACATGATGATTATTGCCCTTGCGGTCGATATATGCTTTTACACGCTTTGCAAAATCTTCAATGCTGATTTTATAGGGTTCTGCAGCTTTCTCGCACCAGTTTCTTGCAGCGGCTTCGCTCATAAAATCCATATCTACAAGAGTATCTACAACATCATCCTGAATGAAATCAAAGTCCTGTCTGGAATCTGTCCACGCATCTCCATAATTTTCTTCAAACTTCTGCTTGAACTCTTCATACTTGCCTTCTTCGTTTAATCTGCGCTCCAAATCAGCAAGAAATGGCATTGCACCACAATATCCCTGCATCTCATTGAATACCTTTAAGAACACATTCACAATTGCGTCTTTATTCTGTTTGCTGCCCCCATCGCTCTTAGAATCAATGTTGAAAAGCACAACATCTGTGGGTGTGTTAGCTGCAAGCTGCATATCTGCAAGTACCATAGGATCTGCTATTTTGTTATCATCGACAAAATAATCGATTGCTTTCTTTCCTGCAATCTCCTTATTTTCCAAAAGATACGATAGGATTTTTAAGAAATGAGATTTACCACTTCCAAAGAAACCAGAAATCCATACTCCGGTCTTTGATGTGTTTCCGATAATTCCGGTCTTATATGCAGCAAAAAAATCTGCAAAATGCTTCTGTAATTCTCTTGTTACAACATATTCTTCTAACTCCTGTTTGACATTGGCAGTCTCATCCTGCCCTACAATGATAACCCCCTGTAAATCACGGTCTATCGATTTTGCAAACATTTCTCTTATCTGCATTTGTCGTACCTCCTATCGTACCAGCCGGAATGCCCGGTAATAATTATCTTCGTGAACTTCGTTAAATATGATAAGTTCCTGTTCGGTATAAGTTCCCGGATAAAACAGCACCATAGGCACCTTTGCAAAATGCTGTGGCATATTGTAAAGAATTTTATTAAATACCTCCGGTGATTGCAGCAACGGATAGCATTTTCCCACTCCGGTCAGAAATACTACGGAATTTTCCGGTGTATGCTCTGCAATATATTCCACAATCATGTTATCCTTATCAGTGATTTTAAGAGAACGCTGTATTGCGGATGCAACTTTTACAATGCCCCTCTTTTCCTCCATCTGATAACATTTCTCCATGAAATTTTTATCCTGCAAATGTGCTATGATCAGATCATATAAATCATATACAACCAGTTCAAAGCCATCGGTTCCTCTGGAATTTTTATTTTTCAAGTATTCTATTCTGTCACGAACAATCAGCTCATGCTCTGGAGCATAATCAAATACCCAGTAATTGACTTCATTTGCCTTTCCTGTAGTATCTCGAAACTTTGGTTCCCTGATTTTTGCTTCCATCTTATCCAGTCTTTCTTCTATGCCAGCCATTATCGTACCCCCGTTAGTGCTTTTACGATTGGTTCCATTCCATTATCAAAAAGCCAATGTTCCATAACCGGATCAAGGATTGGCTTTAAAATAGTACGGGGAATACCCTTATCTGTCATACCGGATTCAAAAAGTATGGTCTTATATGTTTTTCCCAGACGATTTAATGTCGCATCCGTCCACTTTGCAACCTTTTCGTCCTGCAACTGTTTATTCTTAAAAAATATACTTATATCACTATCAGAAAACTCATTGTTTCCAATGATCATTTTTTCTCTTACGACCTCATACACAAAATCAAAGAAAAGTGTGTCATGAGCCATTGCACCTACTAAGGCAAACAACTTCTGTGTCGCTAAGTCACTTTCCATAAATACCGAATAAAAAGACACATCAAGTGCCTTTATTCTTGCCGATACTGTAGAAAATATCTGACCTGCACGAAGTGTAGTCGGTGCACCAAATATATTTTCCTTTTGGTTCTTTTTCTTAATCTCATCGAGTGTCATGCCATTTGACAAGAGTTTAACCACTGTCTTAAATTCCATGAACCAAAACGAAAACTTCACTGCTCCTGCGCTATATTCCCGTCTATTCATTTTACTATACCTTCCTCAAACAGCTTCTCTTTCCGTTCTATCATCTCATCAATACGTTCTATGTATTGTGTCACATCTTTCACATTCGCACAGCGTTCAATCCGTCCGTCCGGATAAATGCGCTTGGTAACGGAACCCGCACCCAGTGCCACGATGGTCTGTTTCTCTTCCATAATCAGAATATTGTAAACCCCGGCTTTTCCTATTCTGGCATATCCTACATTCTCCATATTTCCGGCAATATTTTTCTGACGATACATATAATAAGGAGTCATACCCATATTCTCTGCGGCGGCTGCACATAACTCCATGATCTGCTCATTGTTTTCAATGGTAAAGTCTTTGTACTGTTCCCTCATGATATTTAAACGTGCCGCACGTTTGATGGCAAGCGAATGGATAGTAAGACTGTCCGGGTTTAACTTTTGCACCTCTTCCATAGAGAAACGGATATCTTCCATAGTTTCACCCGGCAGACCAACAATGAAGTCCATGTTAATATTGTCAAATCCCATCTTCCGTGCCAGCTGAAAAGTTTCCTTTACCTGTTCTACGGTATGATATCTTCCAATTAAATCCAATGTTTTCTGATTCATGGTCTGAGGATTAATCGAGATCCGGGTTACACCGTGTTTTAATAATACTGCCAGTTTCTCCGGTGTAATGCTGTCCGGGCGGCCGGCTTCTACGGTAAATTCCTGGTTATGGGAAAAATCGAAACTATCCCTTACTGCATGGAGCAGGCGATCCAACTGTTCCGGTTCTAATGTGGTCGGTGTTCCCCCGCCGATATAAATACTGTTTAATTTCCGATCTGCGAAGCGGGCTGACGCATAGGAAATCTCCTTTAACAGGGCAGTTACATAGTCATCCGCTTTTTTTGTATATGCCCCAATGGGATATGAGGTAAAAGAACAGTACAGGCAGGTGGTCGGGCAGAATGGTATTCCGATATACAGGCTGTAGCCTTCTTCGTAATCAATTTTTTCCAGAAGTTTTATTTCACGCCGTGCAATCTGGATTCCCAGTGCTGCCTTTTCATCCGTAACATAGTAATTCTCTTTTAAAAAAGAAGTGATTTCTTCGTCCGTAACATCCGGTGCGGCTTCTATCATGGTTACAATTAATTTTGTCGGCCGGATGCCCGTCAATGCCCCCCACGGAAGTTCTGCCTTTGTCAGTTCGTGCATTACCCTGTAAATCTGCTTTTTTAATTCCTTTTTGAGATATTTTTTTTCCGGACCTTCTGCAAGACCTTCCGTATGGATTCCCTCACAGTCCACATGGATCTGCTGTCCTTCCACGGTAAGCATCATTTTTTTCTCTTCCAGCTCCTGCTCCATGCCGGACTGGGCAAGAAATGATTTTACAAGAATGGAAGATTCATATAAAAATTCTTCGCTGTCTATATTTAATTCGAGCTTCATTAAGTTAAAAATCCTTTCCTGTTGTTAAAACATCGTCCGCTCTTCTCCGATGGAAGTAGCCGGGCCATGTCCAGGGAAAACTGGTGTATCATCCGCAAGCGGTAGCAGTTTGTTTTTAATGGAATCAAACAATGCCCTTCCGTTTGAGGTCGGAAAATCATATCTTCCAACACTTCCCTGAAATAGGGTATCTCCACTGAACAGTACCTGTTCCCCGTCACAGGAAATAAGATAAGACATACCACCCTTTGTATGACCCGGAGTAGCCAGTGCCGTGATATTCAGACCAGCAAGGAAGAGCTTCTGCATATCCTCAAGATAGTCGGTTGCATCTATGATAAACGGATGCTCCCCCATTAACTCGGAAAGATTATTATAACTGTTTCTTAACACTTCTTTTTCTTCGCTTCCTGCATAGACCGGAACATGAAACTGCCGTTTAACCGCTTCCACCGCTCCGATATGGTCATAATGTCCATGAGTCAGAAGAATTGCCACAGGTTCTAACAATTCATCGTTTATGGCAGTAATAATCCGATCCGGCTGATCAGCAGGATCGATGATCATACATTCCTTTGTATTTTCCTTATGCACCAGATAACAGTTTGTCCGGATTGGTCCAAGTACAAGTTTCGATATATTAATCTGATTCATTTTGTATCCTTTCTTCTTTAGCCCGTAGTACGTTCAATGTCTATAACATTATCAATAGCTCTTATTTTCTCTATAATTCTGACCATCTGTGGTTTGCCCTGCGTCAGGAACGATACCTCAATGGTTGCAATTTCCTGTTTGCTGGTACGGCTGTTCATGGCACGCACATCGATGTCATTTTCCGTAAATACACGCGAAATATCCGCAAGAAGTCCGGTCCGGTTATTTGCAAATATCTTGATTTCACCCATGTATTTCTGATCGGACTTTTCTTCCAGACTGCTTGCTTCCCAGTCCGCTTCAATGACTCTGGCACGCTCGATTTCCGGCAGATTCATAATGTTGACGCAGTCGGTACGGTGAATGGATATTCCCCTTCCACGCGTGATAAATCCAACAATCTCATCTCCCGGCACCGGGTTGCAGCATTTAGAATACCGGACGGAAACGTCATGCGTACCTTTCACCACGATGCTGCTCTTTGGCTTGATCAGATATTTGTTATCCTTATTTTCGGAAATCTCTTCAAGAATCTGTTCATCCGTAATCAGCTTCTTATGCTTCTTCTCATATTCTTCGTAAAGCTTGTTTACGATCTGTCCTTCCTTGAGTCCTCCGTGTCCTACGGCGGCCATGATGGAATCCCAGTCCCGGAAACTGTATTTCTTCAGAAGTTTTTCCATGTATTCCGGTTTGGTAATATCGCTTAATATGATTCCTTTCGCTTTACAATATTTATCGATCAGATTCTTTCCGCGGATAATATTGTCTTCCTTTAATTCGCCCTTAAACCACTGGTTAATCTTATTCTTCGCCTGCGTGCTTTTTACGATATTCAGCCAGTCACGGCTCGGTCCTTTGGAATTCTGGGAAGTAATAATTTCGATCCGGTCCCCGTTCTGGATCACATAATCGATCGGAACCATCTTTCCATTTACTCTTGCACCGACCATCTTATTGCCAACAGCACTGTGTATACTGTATGCAAAATCAATCGGGGTAGAACCTGCCGGAAGATTTAAGACATCTCCGGTCGGGGTAAAGCAATATACATCTTCTGCAAAAAGGTTCAAATCACTTTTTAAGAGTGACATAAATTCCCTGTTGTCTGACATCTCCATCTGCCATTCCAGAATCTGCCGCAGCCAGCTTAATTTCTCTTCTTCCGTGCCAGGTGTCAGCCTGCCATTCGGATTTTCTTTGTATTTCCAGTGTGCGGCGATACCGTATTCTGCTGTTCTATGCATCTCCATGGTACGAATCTGCACTTCGAACGGCTGTCCGGAAGGTCCTATCAGTGTCGTATGAAGTGACTGGTAATTATTCGGCTTCGGCATCGAGATATAATCCTTGAAACGTCCCTGAATTGGTTTGTATTTTTCATGAATAATTCCGAGTGCCGTATAACAGTCTTTCACACTGTCTACAATAATACGGACGGCAAACAGATCGAGGATTTGATCAAAGGTCTTATGCTGTGTCACCATCTTCTTATAGATACTGAAGGTATGTTTCATTCTTCCATATACATGGGCATCAATCGATGCTTCCCGCATAAAGCCTTCGATTTCACTGACCAGCTCCTTAATGCCTTCTTCGCCCTGACTGAATTTGGCATTTCTCAGTTCTTCGACCTCGTTATATTTATCTGGTTCAAGATAACGCAGGGAAAGATCGTCCAGTTCAATTTTTATTTTGGAGATACCGAGCCGGTCAGCAAGCGGTGCGTAGATATCCATGGTCTCCCTTGATTTCTCTGCCTGCTTCTTTGTATTCATGTATTCCAGTGTTCTCATGTTATGCAGCCGGTCGGCAAGTTTTACCACGATAACCCGGATATCCTTTGCCATGGCAAGAAACATCTTTCTTAAATTTTCCGCCTGTATCTCGACTTTGTCCTTGGAATAACTTAACTGGGTAAGCTTGGTAACACCATCTACCAGCAGTGCTACTTCATCCCCGAATTCCTGACGTACCTGTTCCAGCGTAACATCCGTATCTTCTACAATATCATGCAGGATACCTGCAATGATGGATTCCTTATCCAGTTCCAGTTCCGCAAGAATAATCGCAACGGAAACCGGATGAATGATATAGGGTTCACCGGAACGCCGTTTCTGATCCTTATGTGCTGCCGATGCCATCTTATAAGCTTTTTCGATCTGGGACAAATCGGTAGCCGGACGGTATTTGCGTATGGTATCAATCAGTGTATGATATAATTCTTCCGGATTCTCATATTCCGATTCTTCTTTTACTTTATGCGGCAATTCGATCGTCTTCGTTTCTGTTGTAATAATCTTATCTTCAGCCATCGTACATCACTCCATCCTTATAATTTGTGCCTGGCACTGGCCAAACTGTTATTTTCCTAATGATTCCCTATTATAATTAGATTTAAACAAAAAAGCAACCTTTTCTTTTGGGCTGCTCTTTTGCTTCTATCCGGTATTTATTTTCCGTCGTAGCAGATTACGGATTCCACTCGCTGTCCTTCCAGACGTTCCCGTCCCTTTAAACCTGCCAGTTCAATCAGAAATACGATTCCCACAACTTCTCCGCCAAGCTGGTTTACCAGTTTGATAATAGCTTCTGTTGTTCCGCCGGTTGCAATCAGGTCATCTACGATTACCACCTTCTGCCCCGGATGTATGGCATCCTTATGCATCTCGATCACGGCACTGCCATATTCCAGATCATACTCTTCTGATATAGTTTCACATGGAAGTTTTCCTTTTTTACGCACCGGAACAAAAGATTTGTGAAGATTATATGCAATCGGTACGCCAAAGATGAAACCTCTTGATTCAGGACCAACTACAACATCAAAATCCAGATCCGCAATCTTCTCCTGCATGGAATCAATCGCAAGATGTAAACCATCTGCGTCCTGAAGAACACTTGTAATATCACGGAAGATAATTCCCTCTTCCGGAAAATCAGGAATACTTCTGATATAATCGTCTATTGTTTTCATAGTAAACTCCTTTTCCTATTGTAACTATTGCCTGTCTTTTCTATTATAACTCAAACGGAAGTATTTGAAAAGCAGTAATTATTAATAATAATCTGTTTTTCTGCGATACCGCGGAATACATTGACCTGAGGATAATAGATTATGGACATCCGGACAGAATTTGTAAGCCCCATCTGCACAGCACGAAGCTGCTCTTTGCCATATGCTTTTTCGATCTCCGAAAGAAATTCATCGGCCTTACGAAAGATCAGTGCCGGCATCGGAAAGTGCTGTCCGCTTAACAGGGTAAGTTTAAGCGAATCCTTATTTTTTCCGATGATCCGTATCCCTGCAATGGATACATCTTTTTCGGCAAATACTGGCTTTTCATTCCCCTTTCCGAAAGGTTCAAGCAAGGACAATTCTTCCACGAAATCATTGGTAATGTATTCAAACGGAAGTCTGGTATCAATCCAGACTTTTGGAATCAGATCCTCGTCGGTCAATGCCGTTTTGTGATTCAACATCGTTCGGAGTTTTTCTATATTCTCTTCTTTCAGAGAAAGTCCTGCCGCCATCTCGTGTCCTCCAAACCGGTCGAGCAGTTCCCGGCAGCCGGTGAGTTCCTCAAAGATATTGCAGCCTTCGATGGATCGTGCAGAGCCCTTGACACCTTCCTCTGCCCTGGTCAGGATAATCACCGGTTTCCATAATTTTTCACGCACTCTTCCGGCAATGATGCCGGCGATGCTTTCATGAACTTTGGGGAGATACAGGACAAGTATCTTATCTTCCCCATACTTCTCACATTCCTGCAGTGCGAATTCCACTCCCTCTTCGGTATATTCCTTCCGTTTATCATTCAGTTCCTTCAGCCGTTTTGCAGTCTCGGCTGCTCTGGAAGGATCTTTTTCGTAGAAAAGCCCGAAGGAGAGTTTTGCGGTTTCCAGCCTTCCGCCAGCATTGAGGCATGGCCCGAGCACAAAACCGATATGATAAGAAGTGATATGATTCAGATCCAGTGCGTTTGCCTCGGCTAATGCGAGTAAGCCGTTATTATTCGTTCCTGCAATCCGATTTAACCCGAGTTTTGCAAGAATCCGGTTTTCCCCGGTCAGGTCGACCACATCCCCGATGGTTGCAATCGCCGCAAATACGATATATTTTTCCAGAATTATGCCGGCCTGATCGGGAATCCGTCCAAGTCTTGCATATAATGCCTGGATTAATTTATACACGACAGCACCCCCACAAAGCAGTTTATACGGGTAGCCACAATCCGGCTGTTTCGGATTAATGGTAGCATCCGCATTTACCCGCAGAAAACGGCGCCCCTGTTCCGTTTCTTCATAAGGAATTTCATGATGATCCGTGACAATAACTGTCATGCCAAGTTCTTTTGCATAGGCAATCTGTTCGATGGCAGCAATACCATTGTCACAAGTAACGATGGTATCTACCCCGTCCTGCCATGCCTTGTCAATCAGATGCTCATTGATTCCATATCCGTCCTTTATCCGATCCGGAATATCCATGGAAACCACGGCACCGGCGGCTTCGAGTCCGTCCGTCAGAATATAGGTTGAGCATACACCGTCAATATCATAATCGCCAATGATCCGGATATGCTTCTTTTCCGTAATCTTTGTGATAAGAATTTCCACGGCCTTTTCCATGTCCTTCATCTGCCATGGTGCATGCAGTCCCGTTTCATCGCCATACAGATAATTCTGATAATCGTCCTCTGTTATATTATCCCGGTTTCTTATAATACGGGCAGTAACGGGATTGATGTGATATTTTTGTGCCAATGCGTTAAAATCAGCTTTTTTAGCCTGTACCAGCCATTTTTCCCTGCGCATAAATTTTCCTCTTTCTTATTCAGATGATCCTGTGCCGCTGCACAGAAAAATGGCGGAACAAATCCGCCATTTTTCTTTTTATTCTGTATTATTTTTTGTCTGCTTTTTTCTTCTTCATCATCATGTACCATAAGGAGCATGGAATAAAGATATTGGTAAACATACCGCCGATAATACCAACCATAAGAGGTCCCGCGAATTCCTTCAGGGAAGATACACCCAGAATGTACAGGAAGAAAATGGTAATAAAGGAAGTAAAGGAAGTATAAATCGTTCTGCTCAGTGTCTGTGTAATACTTCTGTTACCAAGTTCAAGAATGTCTGTCTGTTCTTTATCTGTCTTACGGTGTTCTCTGACACGGTCAAAGATGACGATGGTTGCATTGATGGAATATCCTACAAGAGTAAGCATACACGCAATGAAGGTATTACCTACGGACGTATAGGAAATTACATAGAATGCAAATACAATGGCAATATCGCAGATCAGAGTAATAACGGCACTTGCTGCATATCTCATGTCACGGAAACGTACAAAGATATATAAGAGCATAAATATAAGTGCTACTACGACTGAAATAATGGCATTCTTTCTCATCTCACTGCTCAGTGTAGAACCAACTTCACTGTAGTCAAAGTCTGTTACACCATAATCACTGGTCAGTTTATCCTTGATTTCGTTAATTACGGAAGGATCTACCTGTTTTACTTTTACAGAGAATTCATTTGAACCAACAACCTCATTTGCGATTGCTTCGGCATCACCGGAGATTTCCTGGATGACCGGAAGAATGGTATCATTAAATTCATCCGTTGTGTATTTCTTGTCAAAGTTTGCAGTGATATTGATACCGCCTTCAAATTCGATACTGTAATTCAGTGTCTTGTTTCTTCCGTTGATATTCCCGGATTTGTTTGCAAAGAGTCCGACAACAGCAACGACAATGATAACGGCGATAACGGCAAAGGAAATGACTCTCTTCTCGATAATATGGAATGGTTTTCTTTCCTTCTGCACACCATACATGCTCTGCTTGTCAAGTCCCATATTGTACATGGTCTTTACAAAGAATCTGGAAACAACCAGCGCGGTAAAGATGGATAATACAGTACCAATCGCAAGTGTCTGGGCAAAACCTTTGATGGTTCCGGAAGTCAGAATCATTAATACGATTGCAGCAATAAATGTAGTTACATTACCATCAATAACGGCGGAACTTGCTTTCTTAAATCCAATATCGATTGCGGATTCAATGGATTTTCCAGATGCGATTTCCTCTTTGATACGGGTATTGATAATAATATTGGCATCCACCGCCATACCGATGGACAAAATAACACCGGCGATACCGGATAAGGTAAGTGTCAGGTCAAATCCGTTCAGACAGATAAGAGTTGCCTCTACATAGAAAATAAGGGCAAGTCCTGCAGCAACACCAGGCATACGGTTGATGACTGCCATAAAGATAATGATGACAATTACACCGAGAATACCTGCAAAAAGGCTGGTTGAAACAGCATTCGAACCAAGTCTTGCACCGACAACCTTATGGGTAATATCCTGTAATTCTACTTTCAGGGAACCGATACGGATCATGGATGCAAGCTGTTCTGCCTCTTCATAGGATGACATACCGGTAATTTCTCCGGAACCTCCGGTGATTGCGTTAGTTACACGAGGACTGCTGACGATCTCACCATCATAGATAATATAGATAATCTTACCGATATTATCTGATGTAACTTCTGCAAATGTCTGGGCAGCTTCGCTGTTCAGCTCAAAGCTTACCACATACTGCTTCTGACCGGTGGACTGATCCGTTGTTACCTGTGGCTGTGCATCAACAACCTGTGAACCTTCGATCCATGTTTTCTCACTGTCCTGACCATAATCTGTCACGAAAGATAAAGATCCCGGTTTACCGAGCTTTTCAAGCACAGCATCTGCATCGCTCTGTCCAGGGATATCTACGGTAATACGATTATCCCCTTCCATGTAGACATCGGATTCTGAACTGAATTCTTCGGCTCTGAGCTTTAATTTGTTCAGAGTATCTTTCATATCTTCTGCCGTATAATCACCGACAGCCTCGTAGGTAATACTTACACCACCCTTTAAATCCAGTCCAAGAATGATGTTTCTGGCACTTCCTTTTTCCATTCCTCTGATTTTAACACCGAAGACAAGTACCAGTGCAAGCAAAATCATGACAATGATACTCACAAGAAAAAGTACAATACTTTTCTGTTTCTTTTTCTTCTGGCAGGAATTGCTGCGGGTGCTTCCATGCAGATTTTTCAGTATCCAAAACCGTCTCTTCTGAACTATCTGGATGTTTTTCTGGCGGTCACTGCCTCCCTTTTGGGTATCTTCGGATGGCGTTTTTTGTCACTGAACCTGCTTTCCGGAGCTTTGTATCTGATCCTGTTTTTCCTGCTTCTGTTTTCCGGGGCAGCAAAGATCCTTCCTTCTGAGGTTCTTCCGATATTTTTGCTCCCGGCAGTCCTTCTCTCCGGACATGCCATTTTTTTGCAGCGGCAAAAAAGCTCTGACAGCGACGGCCAGGATTCCACTGACCATCAGAGGACTTTATCAAACCAGAATACCGGCAAAGCCTACACCAGACTTCTCTCTCAGGGGCTTCGCTCCAAAGTGCAGTTTCTGTCCTCTGAGGAAGCCGACTACGGAGAAAAATTTCTTTATCACATAGACGAATGCTCTGCCAAAGATCTTGCTCTCCTCGAAAAAGAAATGAACCGCTCCATGAAAGACCACTACCGCCTTCAGAGAATCAACAATTCTCAGTTTTATCTGCACCGCATCCCCAAAAAGAACAAAAAAAATCAGGACAGTTCCGACTGAAAACTGTCCTGATTTTTTTATTTGTGGTCTTTGCCATTTGTGCCAAAGATCTTTCTCATATTTACATTCATGATAAAATAATACATCACGATCAGAAGGCCGCCCGCAAGCACCCAGGCTGCCGGACCTGCCAGACAGACACCCGGATAGCTTCTCTTTGCCCCGGCGATCACCGCTACAACGCCT
>ENA-ORMJ01000758-ORMJ01000758.1-human-gut-metagenome-genome-assembly--contig:-NODE-758-length-22860-cov-3.451962_pt1 | contig 22860 bp, 18 predicted proteins | sample MGYA00242100_ERZ508989 | MGnify/ENA primary metagenome ERZ508989 (study PRJEB26280, sample SAMEA2531403) | human gut metagenome | biome: human gut; feature: human-associated habitat; material: faeces...
GCCTGGAACATGGCTACTTCCCTTGTTTCCCTGTCATATACACCCTTAAATTCCTTACCCGAACCAATCGGCCAGTTGACCGCACAAGTCTTGATACCGAGGACATTTTCAATTTCCTCTAGAAGTTCAAAAGTATCTCTGGCATCCCTGTCCATCTTGTTGATAAATGTGAAAATCGGAATGTGTCTCATGGCACATACCTTAAATAACTTAATAGTCTGTGCTTCCACACCCTTAGAACCATCGATAACCATGACTGCGGAATCCGCCGCCATCAGAGTACGGTAGGTATCTTCCGAGAAGTCCTGATGTCCCGGTGTATCCAGAATGTTGATACAGTATCCGTCAAAATTAAACTGCAGAATGGAAGAAGTAACGGAAATACCTCTCTCCTTCTCAATCTCCATCCAGTCCGATACCGCATGTTTGGCATTCGCCTTTCCTTTTACCGAACCTGCAGTATTAATTGCTCCTCCGTACAGCAGAAACTTCTCCGTCAGAGTCGTCTTACCTGCATCCGGGTGGGAAATAATGGCAAATGTACGCCGTCTTTCTATTTCTTCTTTTATCGTTGACATAAAAATCCTCTTTCTACTATCTGTTCAGATTAGGGTGTCAAAGCACCCAGCTTAATGCCTGCGGATTGTCCCGTGCTACGCACTCCCACAATCCCGACATTTTATTCTATCATAGATTTATGTCCCGGTCAAAATATATTTTCTTTCTCCTCTTTCCTGTATTTCTATTTTACGGCATCTGCCATGGATTTGACATATTCGTAGATGTGCGGGCCTGCGGCTTCGCCGTATTTTGCAATAATTTTTACAATGGCACTTCCCACGATGACTCCGTCTGCTTCCCGGCTGTATTTCTCTGCCTGTTCCGGGGTGCTGATTCCAAATCCAACAGCAACCGGTGTATCAGTCACTTCACGGATATGTGCAACCATGGTCGGAATATCTGTGCTAATCTCACTGCGGACACCGGTAACACCCATGGAGGATACCAGATAAATGTAACCTGTGGCTTCTTTGGCTATCATCTGGATTCGGTCTGCGCTGGTCGGTGCAATCAGGGAAATAAGGTCTACACCATGTTCTGCTGCAATCGGGGCAAGTTCTCCTTTTTCCTCATAAGGCATATCCGGAATAATGATTCCGTCAATGCCTGTCTCGGCACATTTCTTACAGAATTTCTCATATCCGTACTTAAATACCGGATTTAAGTAGGTCAGAAATACAAGCGGTACGCTTACTTTTTTGCTGACTCTTGCGACCATGTCAAATACCATGTCCGTGGTACATCCACCCGGAGCGGATAAGGCTCTTACGTTTGCGTCCTGAATGACCGGTCCTTCTGCAATCGGATCGGAAAACGGAATTCCGATTTCAATTAGTCCTGCTCCTGCTTTTTCCATTTCCAGAATAAATTCTTCTGTTTTATCGAGTCCCGGATCTCCGGCTGTCAAAAATCCGACAAATGTCTTTTTGTTTTTTAATGCTTCTTCTATTCTACTCATGTAAGTCTACTCCTCTATATCTTGCGATTGCTGCTACGTCTTTGTCTCCTCTTCCGGACAGACAGCAGATGATAATCTGGTCCTTGCTCATGGTCGGAGCTATTTTCATTAAATGGGCTACTGCATGGGAACTCTCAATTGCTGCAATAATTCCTTCTGTTCGTGCAATATATTCAAATGCATTGACTGCTTCTTCGTCAGTTACCGGTACATATTCTGCTCTTCCGATATCTTTTAAATGAGCATGTTCCGGTCCGACTCCCGGATAATCCAGTCCGGCGGAAATGGAATATACCGGTGCAATCTGTCCATATGCATTCTGGCAGAAGTAGGATTTCATGCCGTGGAAGATGCCAAGTGTTCCTGTTGCCATTGTAGCAGCCGTTTTATCCGTATCCACACCATGTCCTGCTGCCTCACAGCCAATCAGACGCACGTCCTTGTCATTGATGAAGTTATAGAATGTACCCATGGCATTGCTGCCGCCTCCGACACATGCCATTACCACATCGGGAAGTCTTCCCTCTTTTTCCAGAATCTGCTGTCTGGCTTCTTTGCTGATAACACTCTGGAAGTCTCTGACAATCATCGGGAATGGATGCGGTCCCATAACAGAACCTAACACATATAAAGTATCATCCACACGGTTGGTCCATTCTCTCATGCACTCGTTTACCGCATCTTTTAATGTCATGGTACCAGATTCTACGGCATGGACTTTTGCACCAAGCAATTCCATACGGTATACATTTAATGCCTGACGGATGGTATCTTCTTTTCCCATAAAGATTTCACATTCCAGTCCTAACAATGCTGCTGCCGTAGCCGTTGCCACACCATGCTGTCCGGCTCCCGTTTCAGCGATGATTCTGGTCTTTCCCATTTTCTTTGCCAGAAGTGCCTGACCAAGCACATTGTTAATCTTATGTGAACCGGTGTGGTTCAAATCTTCACGCTTGAAGTAAATCTTTGCACCGCCCAGGTCTTTTGTCATCTTTTCTGCATAATATAACAGCGATGGTCTTCCGGCATATTCCCTCAGCAGGGTATCCAGTTCCTGGTTAAATGCCTCATCCTTCTTATAAAATTCATATGCTTCTTCTAATTTAATTACCTCATTCATCAGAGTTTCCGGTATATACTGTCCTCCATGAATCCCATATCTTCCTTTTGACATATTTCCTCCATTCTGTACAGCCTATGTATATGTTCTTACTTTGCTTACAATCTCTAATATTTTTTCCCTGTCCTTTTTTCCGTCCGTCTCCACCGCACTGCTCAAATCCAAGGCATATGGTGCTGCCACCCGAATCGCCTGCTCGATGTTTGTGCTGTCAATACCGCCCGCCAGGAAGAACTCACGTTCTACTCCCTGTGTCAGTTCCCAGCGGAACGTTTTTCCGGTTCCCCCGTAAGCCTGCCCCGCATAGGTATCAAACAGCAGATAATCTGCACTGCTTTGCCGTTTCTCCAGAATATCCTCTCTCTGCCTTACCCGGACCGCCTGTATAATTCTGCCCCGCTTCATTTTTTCTTTCAGAAGTCCGATATAATCTTCTCCCTCATCGCCATGAAGCTGTGCGATATCTATGATTTCTTCATTCAGCAGTTCAGCCACAATATCAGCGGATTCATTGACAAACACTCCCACCGGGCAAATCCTGCCATCCAGTTTTTCTCTCATCCTGTCAGCCTGTTTCCTGTCCACCTGCCGTCTGCTTTCTGCAAAGACAAATCCGATATAATCCGGCAGACATTCATTCACATAGCGGATATCTTCCTCTCTTGTGAGTCCGCATATCTTGATTTTACTCAATGGCATCACCTGCTAATTCTCTTAACATTGCCTTTTTGTCCGCACACCGCATAAAGGTTTCTCCAATAAGCACTGCATTTGTACCATTTTCCCGTAACACGGCAACATTTTGTGCATTTTTAATCCCGCTTTCGGAAACAAATATTTTGGATTCCGGAACAAGCTTCCTTAATCTGACAGAGTTTGTGATATCGACCTCAAATGTCTTTAAATCCCGGTTATTTACTCCGATAATGTCTGCTCCTGCCGTCAGTGCTTTCTGCACTTCTTCCACGTCATGTGCCTCGACGAGTGCTGATAAACCGAGCTGTTCTGCCAGTTCCAGGTATTCTTTCAGCTGTTCTGCGGAGAGCAGTGCACAAATCAGCAGTACGGCGGATGCTCCCAGCACTTTTGCCTCATATATCTGATAGGAATCTATGGTAAAATCTTTGCGCAGCACCGGTATGCTGACATTTTGTGCTATTTCCTGCAGATATGCATCTCTGCCCAGAAAGTATTCCGGCTCGGTCAGCACGGAGATGGCTGCCGCTCCTGCCGCTTCGTACTCTTTTGCAATTGCAAGGTAAGGAAAATCCTCCGCGATAATTCCTTTGGATGGGGAAGCCTTTTTTACTTCACAGATAAAGCTTATCCCTGGTCTTGCAAGCATCTGCCGGAACGGAAATGTCATGTGTTTTTCCTGCCGTTCTTTTTCGGCAATGGTCTCCGCCTTTTTCCGCATTTCTTCCGGTGATATCTTCTGTTTTCTTACAGCAATATCTGCTTTTCTCTTTTCCGCAATTTCTTCTAATATATTGCCCATATAACCTCTCTTATCTGTTGCTTAATTCTATAAACTGTTCCAGCTGTCTGAGTGCCTGTCCACTTTCCAGTGCAAGTCTTGCAATGCGTATGCCTTCTTCCATGGTACAGTTTTCTTTTGCGATGTGGATAGCCGCACCTGCATTTAAAATAACTGCATCTGTCTTTGGTCCTTTTTCACCACCCAGAATCTGTCTTGCAATGGCTGCATTTTCCTGTGGTGTCCCTCCGACAAGCTCTGATTTTTCACAACGCTCAAATCCGAAATCTTCCGGCTGGATGACATAGGATTTATACTCTCCGTTGCGGACTTCGCATACGGTAGTCGGTGCACTCATGGAAATCTCGTCGATGCTGTCCTGTCCATAGACAACCATGGCACGCTTCACGCCGAGATTTACAAGCACTCTCGCAAGCGGCTCTACCAGGTCCTCACTGTATACACCCAACAGCTGAAGATTTGCACCTGCCGGATTCGCAAGTGGTCCTAAAATATTGAAAATGGTACGGATGCCCATTTCTTTTCTGACTGCTCCGACAAAACGCATCGCCGTATGATATTTCTGGGCAAACAGGAAGCAGATATTTAATTCATTCAGAATCTGTGCGCTGGCTGCCGGTGCAAGGTCTATCTTTACGCCCAGTGCCTCCAGACAGTCTGCGGTTCCGCACTTGCTGGATGCGGCACGGTTTCCGTGTTTTGCCACTTTGATTCCGGTAGAAGATACCACGAGGGATGCGAGTGTGGAAATGTTAAAGGTATTGGAACCATCCCCGCCTGTTCCTACGATTTCCAGTACATCCATGTTGTTTAAGAATTTTTCACAGTGACTTCTCATTACTTTGGCTGCAGATGTGATTTCTTCTATAGTTTCCCCTTTCATGCTCATGGCGGTAAGGAAAGATGCCTTCTGTGTATCGGTCGCCTCACCCTCCATAATTTCATCCATGACTTTTGTCATCATGACATCATCCAAATCTTCTCCTTTTACTACTTTTGCAATCGCCTCTTTAATCATAATGGGCCTCCTTTTCAAATTTATATCAATTTATTTCTCTGCTTTTATTCTTAAAAAATTGGCTATCATCTGTCTGCCCTCTGGAGTCAGAATCGATTCCGGATGAAATTGCAAGCCGTAAACCGGATATTCTCTGTGTTCCACTGCCATGACTTCACCGTCCTCAGAAATTGCTGTAATTTTTAAAGTTTCCGGAATTGTATCTTTTTTTGCAGCAAGTGAATGATATCTTGCCACTTTTTCTTCTTTTTCCAGTCCCTCAAAAATCCTGCTTTCCAAATCCAGTGTTACAACAGACTGCTTTCCATGCATCAGATGGGATGCATAGGTTACGGTGGCATGATATACTTCACAGATTGCCTGATGTCCCAGACACACACCGAGAATCGGAATCTTTCCTGCCAGTTTTTCTACCACTTCCTCACAAATGCCCGCATCCTCCGGCTTTCCAGGACCAGGGGAAAGAATGATGGAGTCGGGATTTAACTGCTCAATTTCTTCCACTGTCATCTCATCGTTTCGTATTACCCGGATGTCCGGATTCAGCTCTCCCACCAGCTGATACAGGTTATAGGAAAAGCTGTCATAATTATCAATCAAAAGTACCATTTTACATTTCCTCCTGTCCTGCCTCTAACGCATTCATCACTGCCTTTGCCTTATTGATACATTCCTGATATTCATTTTCCGGAATGGAATCTGCCACGATACCGGCTCCGGAACGGACAAATACCTTGCCGTTTTTCTTAAATGCAATTCTTATTGCAATGCAGGTATCCAGGTTTCCGGTAAAATCGATGTAGCCGATTGCCCCGCCGTAAATACCGCGCTTGTTATTTTCCAGTTCGTTGATAATCTGCATGGCACGAATCTTCGGTGCTCCGGAGAGTGTTCCTGCCGGAAGTACCGCGTCTACCGCATCCAATGCATTTTTGTCCTCTCTGATTTCTCCCCGGACGGTAGAACCGATGTGCATGACATGGGAATAACGTTCAATGGACATGTATTTTTCTACCTGTACACTTCCGAATCTGCTGATTTTTCCCAGGTCGTTTCTTCCAAGATCCACTAACATATTATGCTCTGCACATTCCTTCTCATCGGCGAGCAGTTCTTTTTCCAGCTGTTCATCTTCCTGCGGATTTTTTCCTCTCGGTCTTGTACCTGCCAGCGGAAATGTGTGCAGCACTCCATTTTCCAGTTTTACCAATGTTTCCGGTGACGCACCCGCAATCTCGATATCATCGGAACTGAAGTAAAACATATACGGCGATGGATTTGTGGTACGCAGAACACGGTAGGTATTCAGCAGGCTTCCCTCAAAATCAGCCTCTAGACGGTTGGACAGAACGACCTGGAAGATATCTCCCTCATAGATATACTTCTTTGCCTTTTCCACCATCGCACAATATTCGTCTTTTTCAAATAATCTGCGGAAGTCAGAAGTCATCTTTCCCGGCACTGCTTCCACCGGTTCTCCCTCACGAATCAGTTTTATAATGCGGTCGATTTCCTCTACTGCCTGCGGATAGGTTACTTCTAAATTGTCTGTCTTTGCATTAACAATCACAATAATCTTCTGCTTTAAATTGTCAAATGCAATTACCTTATCAAACAGCATCAGATCCACATCTTTAAAACCTTCTTCATCTGCTGCATCCAGATGCAATCCCGGTTCACTGTATTTCATATAATCATAGGAAAAATATCCTACCAGACCACCGGTAAAGGATGGCAGGCCTTCTATCTTCGGACTGGTGTAATCTTTTAAAATGTTGCGGATTACAGTTCCCGGATGCTCCACCGGTGTTTCTACTTCTTTCCCATTCTTCACACGCATCATTCCGTTGGTACAGGTGATTTCCATGGTCGGCTCAAATCCGAGGAAGGTATATCTTCCCCATTTTTCCTGATTTTCCACACTTTCCAGTATATAACAGTGGGAACTTACTCTTTTCAAAATTCTCAGAACTTCCATCGGAGTCTTAATATCCGATAAGATTTCCCTGCTTATTGGCACAATGCAAAATCCCTTTGCCGCCTCTTTTGCTTCTTCTAATGATAACATCTCTCTTCCTCCTTATCAGGTCAGCCCTACGGAATGGCACAATTTTTTAGATCAAAAAACCGCCCATGACAACAGTCTTTTACTATTGTCAAGGACGGTAACTAATCTTATAACCGCGGTGCCACCTTGATTTGTGGAATCCACACTCTCCGCAGAATACTAACATATTCCTGACCTGTTACGCCGGTCCTGCGTCATGGAATACTCAGAGTCACACTCCTTTGACCATGCCCTCAGTGGTCCATTTAATAAACTGCATCTCTGCGGGTTCTCAGCCATCCCCACTCTCTGTAAGCGCATCTTTTATTTTTATCTCCACTTCAACGGTTTCGAGCTCTATTCAATTCACTTGATATGTTTAAATGTTTCACAAGTTATTTTTATTATACACTTATTTTTTCATCTGTCAATTGATAAATTTTAATGTTTCGGATAAACCTATCCCACATGTCTTTCAAATTTGCGGAATCCCAGAATTTCCCCAATTTCTTTCAATGCATCCTGTGGAATCTCAAATCCGCTGGCTGCAATATTATTTTCCAGCTGCTGCGGCTTACTTGCCCCGGTGATAACACTGCTGATGGCCTGTTTGCGTAAAATCCATGCCAGTGCCAGCACGGACATATTTGTGCCGAGTTCTTCGGCAATCTTTGACAGCTTCTCTACTTTGTCCAGATTTTCATCGGTCAGCAGATTGTTGACCTGCCTATCTGCCTGATGTGTGGCTCTTGAACCTTCCGGATATGGCTGTCCTTTTTTATACTTGCCGGTAAGAAGTCCCTGGGCCAGCGGTGAAAACGGGGTAATGCCCATGCCATATTTTTCGCAGACATCCATGATTTCATGTTCGATATAGCGATCCATCATATGATACTGCGGCTGTACCACAGTCATCGGGTACAGATGATACTCTTTAATGATCTTCTGTGCCTCTGTCAGCCTTGCCGCACTCCATTCTTCGCTGACACCATAGTATAAGATTTTTCCCTGTGATACAAGGTCGCTCAGGGCACGCAGGGTTTCTTCCATCGGTGTTGTCGAATCAAATCTGTGACAGAAATACATATCAATATAATCCAGATTCATATTTTTTAATGTCCGGTCAATATTCTCAAAAATATGCTTTCTGGATAATCCCCATTCATTTACACCTCTTCCGGTCGGGAAAAATACCTTGCTGGATACCACATAAGAGCTTCTGCTGTAATCCTTTAACACTCTGCCCAGAAATTTCTCTGCCTCACCGCCGCTGTATGCGTCTGCACAGTCAAAGAAATTCACCCCGGCATCGTATGCCTTTCTTATGGTTTCTTCTGCTAATGCTGCCTTCTCACTGCCCTGTAAGTCCGTCATCCAGCTTCCCATTGCAATTTCACTTACCTTTAATCCTGACTTTCCCACATTACGATACTTCATAACATTCTTCCTTTCTTTTATCATTTCTAATTATCTTAAGATTAATCCTGCATCTCCTCCATAAGCGGCCCTATCATTTTTTCTACTGTTTTTATATCCGGCAGCATAATGACATGTCCGACATCTTCCATGGTACTTCCATTTTCATAAACAACCGTATATCCAGTGTCCACGCAGATTGCACTGGAACAGTTCTCTTTTACCCTGTCAAACACATCCTGTATCAGCCTTTTCTTATCAGCTCCCTTCATCCACACAGGTCTCACATATATCCTCAATCCGGTATAGCCGGAAATCGCTTTCAGATAAGCTGCAGTCGTTATATTGGCAAATTCCTGAAGTACGGATTCTCTTTCCCCTTCATCCAGCACTTCATTTTCCATATGCTCGGACTGGATGGTTTTCTCTATTACTTCATCCACAAATTCTTCTTTCAGAAGAAAAATCATAGAACCTCCCATATCACGTTCAAAATCAAGCAGAATTCCGATCCGCTCTTCAGTGTCACAGTCATCCTCCAGAAGCTGTTCGGCTGTCATCACCTTTGGAACACCGATATTCAGCCTTAATCCCATTAATTTTCCTATTGCAACACTCGCCATTCCCAGACCTACATTCCCGAGTTCATATAAGACTTCCTGAACATCAGAATCTATCAGTCCATTTTCATCATAAATCTTCATATTGCCAGCCTTTCCGCCCTATATCTCTTCTAAAATGCGAAAAATTTCCTTCAGAAAGTCTTTTTCTTCAAATGGCTTTGTAATAAAAGATTTCGCACCAGCTTTTAATGCATCCATAATAATGAGTTCCTGTCCGATTGCCGATATCATGATGATCTTTGCATCCGGCTGTTTCTCTAACATCGTCTTTAATAATGCCAGATCTGAATTATCCGGCAGGGTAATATCTAACAATACCAGATCCGGTTTCTCCTTTTCAAATAATTCAAGGGCCTCTTTTGCAGTTACCGCCTCCGTGATATTATCAAATCCTCCATTATGTAATGCCCTGATTGCCACCTTTCTGGCAAATTTCGCATCATCAACCAACAAAATATGTTCATCCATTTCTATTCCCTCTTTCCTGCTTTTTGCAATTTATGACTGTGTAACTTTCGCTTCATATTCCAGAACGGAAATTGGCCGGTAATAATAAAATCCCTGGGCTATCTTACATCCTATCTTTGTAAGGAATTCGACCTGTTCTTCCCGTTCCACACCTTCTACAATAATCATAAGATCCAAATCAACTGCCATCTCTACCACATGTTTGATAATGAGATTTGCCTTTTCATCATTTTCACCTGCCGGAAGAAATTTTAAATCTATCTTCAGCACATCAACTGGTATCTCTTTTAATGTATTTAAGGATGAATAGCCGCTTCCAAAATCATCCATCAATACTTTAAAATGTTCTTTCTGCAGCTTCTCCGCTAAAATCTTGATATAGGAATTATCACCAGAAAATGCACTTTCCGTAATTTCAAATGAAATATATTCCCGTGGAATCTGATATTCCTCCACATATTCACGGATATCCTGAATAATTCTCTTATTATAAAGATTCAGTCTGGATAAATTAACGGACACGGGATATACCGGAATACCGGAATCAATCCACCGCCGGATAATTGCACAGGTATTACGAATCATATATTTATCAATTTCTATAATAAATCCATTTTTTTCAAAAGCAGGAACAAAAGCTGCCGGAGAAATCAGCCCCTTTCCCGGATGCTGCCAGCGTACCAGTGCTTCCGACCCGATAATTTTCCCTGTCTGCATATTTACTTTCGGCTGCAGATATACCTGAAATTCCCCATTTTCCAGTGCATGATTCATTTCCGAAAGAATCATGGCCTCATCAGCTTCTTTTTTCCTTATGCTTTCATCATAAACTGCCACATGCTGCAGATAGTTTCCCTTTATGGTAATCTGTGCCGCAGCTGCACGATCCACCAGATTGCTGACCGGAACTTTCTGTTCCCGATCTTCTTTCGTTACATAATATCTTCCAAATGATAATACTACTTCATAATTTTTCGGATATTCCGTAACCGCCTTCTGCAGTTTCTGTATCATAGTATCCACAGAATAACTATGAACCGGAATACACATGGCAAACACATCTGATGCAATCCTGCAATATGCCACTTCGTCTTCTTCATCCAGATATTCCTGAATCTTAACCGCAATAAACTTTAACAGCTTATCTCCTTCATCGATTCCAAACATTTCACTTATGATACGGAACCGCTCAATATCCATTCTTACGATCTCATATTCTTCCTCCGGATGTTCCTCAATCAGTACCTGCGCACTTTGCAAAAATGCCCGCATATTCGGCAATGCTGTCAGTGTATCTTTTTCAGAGTAAAACTTCAGATTCTGCTCAATCTCTGCTCTTTCATTGATATTGGTAAAAAGATAACTGATACTCTGTCTGTTTCTGTTACTGTCAAAAAAACATATCGCAGTTACCCGGAACCAGTCATATTTATGTCTTTCCGTAAACAGCCTGAGTACTGCTGTCTTTTTATTTTTTTCCGGTGTATATTCAGAAAATGCCGTCAAATCCTGTGCTACCGGAATATCCGGGCGATATACCAGTGCCGCAAAATTCCTCTTTCGCAGTTCTTCTTCCCATGAAATCAGAATATACTTATCTTTGACACTGTCTATGTAGATTTCATCCATTTCAAAATTATATTCCGCAACAAAGGTATTGAGTTCTTCTATCATCAATTCTTTCTTCTGTAATTCATTCTGACATTGATTTAATTTGTTCACGTCCACATCTTTTTTTGCTTTCATAACAGTTCCTACCTCCTGCCTGCTTTACCCTCTTGCTTGTTCAGATACATTTTCCTGTCAGCCTCGTTTTTCCACTCGGCAACGGTTCTGAGTGTTCCATCCTCCCTGCTTATTGAACTTACTCCATATGCAATGGATAATTCATGCACACTTTTATTTTCATTATTATATCTATGTATCTCATCGCACAATCTTGCTTCATATTCGTCCTTTTCCACTGCATTTGTGATAATAACACAGAATTCATCTCCGCCTATCCTGTAACAGTAACCAAGTTCACCAAATGCCTTTCTGATACACTCTGCCGCACCGATAATCTGTCTGTCACCCTGTGCGTGTCCAAATTGATCGTTTACATACTTCAACCCATTCAGATCCGAAAAAATCATAACTGCTTCTTTATAATCATTCCGGTTCTTCTCTATATTCTGAAGCATCAAATCAAATGCTCTTCTGTTCTTTAATCCTGTAAGTTTATCTTCTTCTGACAGCTTGCGGTAAATATCCGCTTCTGTCCTGTATTTCATATTCTGAACCAGTTCTTTTGCCAGATTGTATAATAAAATCAATACAAACAACAGAATTCCAATCTGGAACAGATTCTGATAGAGAGGAAATTCCATTGCATACAATATAATTGTAACAGCACCCGTGATTCCTTCTGCTGCAAATGCTTTTAAACAGACAATCAAATCCCGGTTTTGGCTTTTCCTCTTCTCTTTTAATAACAGGATAATAATAGTAATAATTCCAACTACATAAAATATATGCGTAATTGGCAGCAATTCAAAAAATGTAAATTTTTCCGTATAAACCAGTACGGACTGCATGATAATATTAAAATATGCAAAATATATAAATACACTTAATGTCCTGTATTTCTGCATTTCCGGTATCGTGCGGATGTAACGCATCATCGGTGTTACAATGAGCATGAAGAAATAGAAATTTGCATTTATAATCACTTCATCGTATACAAACAGAAATTGGATAAACGGCGAATCCGTTAATCCCCACATACTACAGACAATCAGAAAGCCTGATATATACCGCAGTCTTTTTCCATCCATCTTCATGACGCACATGACCAGGGATAATCCAAGTAATAAGATACCCATGGATAACAGGATGCAATTCATCAGAATGGAATAGATATTGCGGGCCAGAAGATTTCGGATCTGGGCTTTCCATGTGCCAGCAGTTATCGCCGGTATCCGGCAGCTGCCTTCGCCATCCGGACTAAAATGTATTTCCAGAAGTCCGGTAATACCTTCCGGTATCTCCACCATACATATCATATTATTCAGTACCGTGTCATTTCTCTTCACACCTTCATCATCATACCGGTAAATTTCGCAATCTCCTGCATAAATAACCGGCTGATATTCTGCACCTTTGAACATCAGAAATTCTTTCTGGTAATTTTCGACATTCTCATGATAAAGAATTACCTTATCCGTACTTTTTATTTCTGCCGGAAGTGTTATTTCTGTTTTTTCCCCTTCCTGTATATAATACCAGCCCCGGCTTAAATCATTTATATGTTCACTCTGGCTGCCAGAAATCTGTATTGTCTGAAACATTACGAGTGAAACACTCATCAGAATTAATATAAGTATTACTGCTTTCCATATCGTTTTTGCCGTTGTTCGATTCATTCCTCCCTATTCCCTTCTTAATGCTTATCATTCATCCAGCGTCTTAGTTTATTCTTTGCCGTCCCTGTCTTTACAAAATGAATCCATTCTGCCACAGGACCTTCTCTTTTCTCATCTGTAACTATCTCTACCTGATCTCCATTATTTAACACAGTTTCCATCGGACTTACCTTCCCGTTAATTATACATTTTGTTGCATGATCGCCTATATCACTGTGTATCGCATAGGCAAAATCGATCGCTGTCGAACCCTTTGGCAGGGATTTTGCATCTCCTTTTGGTGAAAAGCAATAGATCGTTTCTGAAAATAGATTAAAATCCTGTTTTACAAGGTCGATAAATTCATCCGTATCCCTGATTTCCTGCTGCCATTCCAAAATCTGTGACAGCCATTCTGCCTTCTCTTTCTGGCTGTTTGATACTGTCTTGATATCCTTTCCCGGCATACCATACTTCCAGTGTGCAAGAATTCCATAAGTAGCAACTTCATGCATTTCTTTCGTCTTTATCTGTACTTCAAATAATGTTCCATCCGGTGCAACCAGTGTTGTATGCAGCGACTGATACATATTCACCTTCGGGAGTGCGATAAAATCTTTAAATCTTCCCGGCACCGGTTTGTAAAGGTCATGCAATACCCCCAGTGCAACATAGCAGTCCCTGACAGAATCCACAATGACTTTCAGCGCGTAGCTGTCATAAATCTCATTCAGTGTCTTACCCTTATTAATCATCTTGCGGTAAATACTGAAATAATGCTTCAGGGCATATTCCACCTTTGCTCCTATGTCAGCTTCGGTCAGTCCCGCGTAAATCTCCGCAGACATACGGTTGACAAAGATACGCCTATCAGGCTCGGTTTCCTCTATCTTCATGCGTATATTCCGATATGCTTCCGGATAAATATACTGCATGGACAGATCCTGTAATTCCGTCTGCACAATGGATATTCCTAGTCTTTTGGCAATCGGGCAATAAATGTCCATGGTTTCTTTCGATATCGCAACCTGCCGCTCCGGTTTCTGGAACTCCATCGTCCGCATATTATGGAGCCGATCCGCAAGCTTTATGATGATGACACGGATATCCTCGGACATTGCCATAATCAGCTTACGAAAACTTTCATGCTTCAATGCTTCTTTGGAGAGGCATTCATGTGCAACCGTCATCTGAAGATTAGCAAGTTTTGTCACTCCGTCTACCAGAAACGCAACTTCTGCACCAAACTCCCGTTCGAGATATTCTGTCGTAATCTCCGTATCTTCCACCACATCATGCAGAATAGCCGCTATGATTGTTTCTTTGTCCAGCTTTAACTCCGCCAGAATCAATGCAACATTCAGCGGATGTATGAAAAATGGTTCTCCCGACTTGCGGAACTGGTTCTTATGCGCTTCTTTTGCTACTTCATATGCCTTCCTTACCATTCTGAAATCGGAAGACGGATGATACCTTTTAATTTGTACAATCAATTTGTTGTATAGTTTTGCAATTTCATCATTATTATCTTTCATCTATCATTCTCCATCTGTATAATCTGTTATTAATGTATCACAAAACCTTATATTTGTAAATTACCTTATGCAATATCTTCTTATTTATTTCTCTATCCAGCTCCGGATATAATCCAGAACTTCGCCGGAATTTCTCTCATGCAGAACGTCATGTCTCATTTCCGGAAATATCTTGTACCCGATATCCTTGTATTCTGCTTTCTCAAATAATTTTTTTGCAGCCTGTACTCCTTTGGTAAAATCTCCAACGGCATCTTCAGATCCGGAAATAAACAGTACCGGTACCGCTATATTTCCTCTTTTTATATTTTCCAAAGAACCCGTTCGTTTCATTCCATACAGAAGCTCCCGGAACAGTCCTACTGTCATATATTCGCCTCTTAATGGATCTGCAATATATTTATCGAGTTCACTCTCATTGGCACACAGCCAGTCGTACTCTGTCCGATTTGGTGCAAAATGTTTATTATAAGTGCCAAATGTAAGTGCCTTGATCAAAGAAGTTACTGTTTTTTCTCCATGCAGTATCTCCTGTATTTTTACAATTCCCTGCATAATGGTCAGAACGGCTGCATTCGTCTGTCCTGTTCCGGCAATAACAGCTGTCGACAAATCCTGTGGATAGCGGATCATATAATCTCGCAATACAAAAGATCCAAGCGAAAATCCAAAAAATATGACTGGAATATTCCGTTCCGAATATTTCTTTTTTATATATTTATATGTGGTATGAGCATCTTCTACGATCCAGTTCCAGCTTCCTTTTGGCCCGAAATACATGGAGAGTCCGCTTTGTCCAATAGACCGTCCATGCCCTAAATGTTCCGCACCCGCTACCACATAGTTCTTCTCTGTAAAGTATTGTGCAAATTTCTCATAACGCATTATATTTTCCGTTACACCATGTAAAATAATGATAATTGCTCTGGTTTTTCCGTCCGGTGTCCATTCAACTCCATGTATGGTGGTATGCCCGTCCGCCGATAAAAAATTAAATTCTTCCTGTCTCATCTGCCTACCTCACGTCATTCTCTGTAATGTACTTTGTATAAGCAGCAAATGCTGCCGGTATCGGATATTTTTCATTCACTTCCTGTAAATCAAGGTACAACATTCCGCTGACATCTTTCTCCAGTTCATCGATCCATATAACATAACCGGTCATATGCCATTCGATATGGGAAAAAATATGCTTTGCTTCTCCCGCCTTCTCTATTCTGAGTGGCTGCAGATTCTTCTGCTTTATCCATTTTAATGCTTCTTCTTCGGATAATGTTCCCTCTACATTCGGAAATTCATACATACCTGCCAGCAATCCCTTTGCCGGTCTTTTATGCAGAATCACCTTGTCCAGGCGGCGTATGACAAATACGGTCCGGTTCTGTATTTTTCTCGCCTTTGCCTTCGTTTTTACCGGAATCTCAGAAATCTTATCATGGAATCTTGCCCTGCAAAACGACCGCCACGGACATTTCCCACAGAGCGGCTGACCATTCGGCAGACACACAATCGCTCCTAATTCCATTAGAGCCTGATTGAACTGTCCTGCATGGTCTGCGGGTATGATTTCGGCAAGCCTTTTCTCTATCTCCGTTTTCACGGACTGCTTCATAATGTCCGAGGAATCCTCTGTCACTCTTGTAATGACACGCAGAACATTTCCATCCACTGCTGGAACAGGCTGATGATACGCAATCGATGCCACCGCTCCTGCGGTATAACTGCCGATTCCTTTTAATTTCAGCAGTTCACCGTAATCCGACGGCAATTCTCCGTCAAATTCTTTCATGACAGTTTTTGCCGCTTCCTGCATATTTCTGACACGATTATAATAACCAAGTCCCTCCCAGAGTTTGAGCAGACGTTCTTCTTCACATTCTGCCAGGTCCTGTATCTGGGGCAGTTCTCTCATAAAGCGTTCGAAATAAGGCTTTACCGCTTCTACCCTTGTCTGCTGAAGCATAATTTCAGATACCCACACACGATATGGAGTCGGAGATTCCCTCCACGGAAGGACTCTTGCATTTTTCTGAAACCACTCAAGCAGCGGCTCTACTGTTATACTTAAATCAAAATCAGACAGCATATACTATTTCTCCATCTATCTATAAATATATTTTTTTATAGCCAAACAGGAGAGAACGGCATCTCATAGTCGCTCTCTCCTGTTTCTCTGTTGAAACCTTTCATCAGATCTCACTGGTGGATTCTGATTAAAAAATTCTTCTAACTGTAATTACGCTCTTATAATTAACCGGTGATGTATATTTAATACCTGTTTCCGGTGTACTTGCATGTACGATGGTGTTATTACCTACATAGAGGGCTACATGACCGCTGTAACATACAATATCACCCGGCTGGATTTCGGAAAGACTTACTTCATATCCCACACTTCTTAATGATGCAGAAGAATGAGGAAGACTGATGCCGAACTCTGCATAAACACTCATAACAAATCCGGAGCAGTCTGTTCCATTTGTCAGACTGGATCCGCCATATACATATGGATTTCCAACAAACTGGCATGCATAATCAACTACTGCCTGTCCGGTTGCACTTGTCGGAGCTGTATAAGTCTTTGCTTCTGTCGCCGCTTCAGTGGTTGTTTCCTTAGCAGCTGTAGTTGTCTCTTTTACTGTTGTAGTTGTTTCTTTCTTTGCATTGGCCTTATTTGCTTCCGCAATTGCTTTCTCTGCAGCTTCTTCTGCAGCCTTACGCTCTTCTGCTTCTTTCTGCAGTCTTGCCTGCTCTTCTGCGGTAGACTCTGCCGTAACAAAATCTGTAGTCATTACAACATAATCAGCAGAAATATAACCATCGCCTGCCTCTGTAGTTACTTTAATCCAACCCGGATTAGATTCATCAATTGCTACCAGATCTTCGCCTTCCGGAAGCATATAGATAATCTTTGATTCCGTTGTCGGCTCACTTCTTACAAATAATGTTTCTGTATTTACCTTTGCATATCTTGTTGCAACACTCTTTGCAAGGTTTTCATCACCAACTACTACATATTCTGATTTTACATATCCAACTACATTTCCGGAAGAAATCTGATACCATCCGTTCTCTTCCCCTAAAATAGTCGCAGCTGAATTATTATATAATTTTCCAACTACTTCTCCATCTGTACTTGCAATGGATCTTACATTTACATAGTCATTTACCTGTGCAATCGCAATATCACTGAATTCTGACTTTGCTTCAGCCTGTGTTTCTGTCTCTGTCTGTGTCTCTGTTTCCGGCTGTGTCTCAGCCTGTGTCGCTGTCTCTGTCTCTGTTTCCGGCTGTGTCTCAGCCTGTGTTTCTGTCTCCGGCTGTGTCTCTGTTTCCGGCTGTATCTGGGTTTCTGTTTCCGGAGTAGTAATTCCCATCGCATCTTTCATCATCTGATCCTGCATTGCCATGGCAACGATACTCTGTTCTCTTCTTTCAATTCCAATCATAGGCTGTGTCTCGCTGTTATAAGCTGCCACAGTCACTTTCTCTGTCTTCTTGCTGTGATCTACGGAATCTATCTGTTTTGCTCCAATGTAACCCACCATCATCAATGATACACCAACTGCAATCATTGATGGTACTTTCTTATTTCGCATTTGTATCTCCTTTTATTCTGTAAAACAAACCTATACACTTCATGGTTTTTACAACCAACAGTTACTAGTATACTCATTTTACAGCTATCTGTCAAGGGTGTTATTCTTTTTCATGCTTATAGAACGTTACGCAGTATCCTTCCACCTTCTTGCTCTGATACATTGCTTCATCAGCTTCTTTATAGAGACGGTCAAAACTAATCTCCTCATCCTCAAGACAAAAAGAGGCTCCCATACTGACATATATCTGCTTCGTTCCCATCTCCGGAATATAAATGGAAGAAATCGCTGCAAATACTCTCTCTGTAAACAAATCTGCCGCCTGCCGGTCCAATAATCCCGGAATGTACATGGCAAATTCGTCCCCGCCGAGTCTCAATACGATATCATTTTCCCGGCAGGAATTCTGCAAGGTTTCTGCAACTGCTATGATAACACTGTCTCCTACTGCATGACCATAAGTATCATTGATTGCCTTGAATTTATCGCAATCAATCAGGCACAACAATCCTCCGATATGCTTATCCAGCATTTCTGAAATCTTCCGTTCTCCACATCCCCGGTTGCAAATTCCAGTCATCCGGTCAGTTTCAGACAGATACAACAGCCAGTTCTCCCGTTTCTTTTCCTCATCTATAACTTCCACACAATACAGTACATTATCCTCATCTACTTTGATAAAACGTTCTTTACACCAGCCGGAAACCGTTCCTAGAAATTCATGCACTATGGTTTCTTTTCCCTTCATTCTTTCTGCCAGTGTCGCAATATCCGTAAATTCAAACACACTTCTCTTATATTTCTCCGTTGCCAGCTGTTCCATGACATTTTTTATCTGCACTGGAAAATATGGACCACTTTGCAAATCCAAGTTTTCATCAACAAAATTCGGAGATTTAATCGTTTGAAGCATTCCCGTTTTTATATTAACCATATGCATGGACAGATAAATCTGTGACAATGCTGTATATCCGGAAAATCTGGCATCTTCCGTCGATTTATGAAATGAATTTCTCAATTTTATAAGCGAAATCAGTAATGTCCCTATCATTTCCAAAAAGACTGACAGCCTGTCCAAATCTCCTTCCGGCGGATTATCCACTCCGAAGAATCCTTGTATGGAATCCTTGTAGCGAAGCGGACTTACTACAAGATTCTGTATATTCTGTCCTTTTAAAAGTTCATAGGATGCCGGATGTGTGTCTTTTATCGTTTCCATATCTTTGATAATAATATTTTGTCCCTTGTCAAATGCCTCATACCACCAGTCAATCTGTTCCATTCCCACCGCCTGCAGCAGATTTATCTGTGGTTCTACACCATCAGCACACCATTCATAGCTATTATTCGTAATACTTTTTTCCAAATCATCTTCAAATATATAGATTCTGTCTGAACCAATATGTTTTCCAAAGAAACGAATAAATTCGTTTATCTGTTCTTCTGGGGTATCATAGTCTAATGCCGAACGTAATGCCTCGTTGATGATTAACGCATACTTCTTGTTCGTTTTCATAATTCTTCCTTTATTTTCTCAATTAGTACAATATCTGCCGGTAACCAGTTTACATCGGATAAGTGTTTTTTGTCAAGCCATCTGGCATCTTCATGCTCTTTTAAAATAAGTTCCCCGCCGTTTAATCTGCACCAGTAACACTTCATGGATAAATGAAATGCCGGATAATCGTACTCTACCGTGTCAAGCAGGTCCAAAACTTCTATTTCCGCATCCAGTTCTTCCCTGATTTCACGAACCAGTGCTTCCTGCGGAGTTTCTCCCTCTTCCATCTTTCCTCCCGGGAACTCCCACCAGTCCTTAAATTCCCCATAACCTCTCTGGGTTGCAAAGATAACAGGAGTTCCGTCTTCGGTCTGTGATTTAATAATCGCTGCTGCTACGTTGATTGTCTTCATGTGGTGATCCTTTCTGCCTTTTGCTATTTAGTCAAATACTCATAAATATCTTCTCTTACACTGTTTTTCAGCCGGAATACAAAATTTACAATCGGAAGGATTTTTCCTTTATTATTCTGGATAGTTGTTTCTCTCCACTGCACTGGCTCTGCCTCTCCCATATAATAAAAATCCATTCCTTCTCCATCGCTCTTTTTTATAAAAAGACATATTTTCAATCCGGTCTTTTTATAATTTATAATATCAACACTTTCTCTGCTGTCAAGCGAAACACCATTTCTTGTCATCCAGCTGAAGAAACGGTTATCTATAAATGCATCTTCATATTTTGTACTGTCAGATATATCTTCTTTCTTTTCATACGTTACAAATATCGGACAGGTATTATGCTTAATCCTATATCCATACATGGTAGAACTCTCATCCTTATCCCAGTTCATCAGCCGGCATACATCTTTTCTCGAATATTTTTCATATAATACCATATTATTGTTATCGTGCCTGGCATAGATATCTTTATATCTGAGCAATCCATATTCAATTAACCTGTCCAGCTCCTTTTTAAATTCCAGATGTCTGAGCTTTTCAAAAAAGCTTATCGAACGTAATAAAATGCCTTTTTCCATTTGTTCATCGGAAAAAATCTCTATATCTGCATACTTTTTCGCATCGCTTCCCGCAACAAAATCCATATTAAGAATTCTCTGTGCCGAATAATAATCTGCATCTCTGTAAATTTCTCCTATTTTTTTTAGTTCTTCTGCAAATATATTTTCATTTATCTCCCTGTTTTCCACAAGCATTTTAAGCAGCAATAATTCATGTGGTCTCTTTCCATCTACGATAAGTGCCGAAATAAATGCCAGTATCTGCTCCTCCCTCTCAGTAAATGTCATTTGATATTCCTTATCTGCCATTCTGACAAAATTATCATACGTTCTTGCATAACTGATAAACAGCATCGGGTCTATTTCTCCTAATTTATAAAAATCCAAAATCGTCGGAATATGACCTATCATATATTTTACCTGATTGTACCAGTCTGTGAGCATCTTCTTTGTTGTTGTCATTTTGTCAATGGAAGCAAAGATACGTTTCTTTGTAATTTCATCAAAATGGATCGTAGAACAGCCTGGAATAATCCTGGAGCCTTCCCTGACATATTTACGAATGGTATCTTTATTATAAGTTCTGTCTCCGGATAATGCTATCGGAATCAGAAAATTCCGGTTATAATTCCCGACAAAATCCAGTACAACAACATATTCTTTGCCATCTGCTTTTCTAAGTCCTCGTCCAAGCTGCTGCACAAAGACGATCGCGGACTGTGTCGGTCTTAGCATAATAACCTGGTTTACTGCTGGAATGTCAACACCTTCATTGAATATATCTACAGTAAATATATAATCAAGCTTTTGATCCGTGTTATCTGCTTCGAGTTTTTCTACCGCCTGCTCCCTCTCTTCCTGCGAATTGGCACCAGAAAGTGCAATGGTCCGGTATCCTCTTTTATTAAACTCTTCTGACAGAGCTTTTGCTTCTTCATTCCGGCTACAGAAAACCAATCCTTTTACTCTTTCCCCATCACATCCGTAATACTCCGCCTGTTCCAGAATATGATTTACTCTCTGTTCATTTGCCAGCAGCCGGAAATCGGCATGATCATCTATTGTCTGCCCATTTATTTCCAAATCTGAAATACCATAATAATGAAACGGACATAAAAGATTATCCCTTAATGCATCCTGAAGCCTTATCTCACTTGCAATGTTATGGTCAAATAAACTGTAAATATCGAATCCATCTGTCCGTTCCGGACTTGCTGTCATACCAAGTAAAAATTCCGGTGTAAAATACTTTATAATTCTATGGTAACTCTCTGCCCCGGCTTTATGTGTTTCATCGATGATAATACATTCAAATCTGTCTTTTTCAAATTTCTCCAGTATATGGCTCCTGCTCATTGTCTGAACGGTAGAAAACAGATAATCCACATCCGTATCTTTATAATTACCAGAAAGCAATCCCATTGAAATATTTCCCGGTAAAACTTTTTTATAAGATATCAGTGCCTGTTTTAAAATCTGCTCTCTATGCACCAGAAATAATACTTTTTTAAATCCCAGTTCACGCATGGCAAATGCAGAAGCATAAGTTTTTCCAGTACCGGTCGAACTTAATAACAATGCCTTTGTTTGTCCCTGTTCTCTTAATCTCTGCATTTTATTTACAAATTCCACTTGCATTTTATTGGGCTTTAATGTATAAGTTGCAAAATCTACAACTTTTTCATCAGACAAAGCTCTCTGCTTCTGTCTTTCTATTAATTTATTCTGTAAATATCTTTGCTCATATTCCTCTATAAAATCATGATATTCCTGTGTCACTTCACTGTTCCACAGCTCATCAAATTCCTGCAGGATATCTGTTACTATCTGTCCCTGCTCTGTGGATACTAATTTGGTATTCCACTCTCTGTTTTTTGTAATCGCACTTAATGTCATATTGGAACTTCCAATAATGATCCGATAAATTTCATCCTGTTTAAAAATATACCCTTTGGTATGAAATCCGCCAGTTTCATCATTGGTCCGATACATTTTTATTTTAATATTTTTTAATTCTGCAAGTCGCATAAGTGCCTTTGGTTCACTGAATGTCAGGTAATCTGTGGTAAGAATTTTACCCGGGACATTTTTCTTTTCCAATTCTTTTAA
>ENA-ORMJ01000765-ORMJ01000765.1-human-gut-metagenome-genome-assembly--contig:-NODE-765-length-22675-cov-3.906852_pt1 | contig 22675 bp, 17 predicted proteins | sample MGYA00242100_ERZ508989 | MGnify/ENA primary metagenome ERZ508989 (study PRJEB26280, sample SAMEA2531403) | human gut metagenome | biome: human gut; feature: human-associated habitat; material: faeces...
GCATTTAACTCCCGGAACGCCGCCGCGAGATCCTGCTCGTTGCCGTCTGTGTCATAGATCCTGCCGTACTGCTCGTGGGAATACATTTTAATATTGTCCAGTGTCACGCTTCGGTCTGTCGTGATCGAGAGATTGTAGTTTTCCTGCCACGGGATGGAACACTCATAATTTCCCGCTTCCGTCACCTGGACCGACTTTTTAGCGTCACCGATCTGGAAGGTGACCTTCGCTGCACCGTTCTTCGGTGCCGCCCAGAATTTTACATAGATCTTGTCCCTTTTTCCAAGACGCCCATGGACATTCTGGCTGAGCACACTGTCTTTTGACAGGGTGACTGCCTTCGACCCGTCATGTTCCGTTTTCTCAACATTTCCGGTAGTATCCCACCCCGTGAGTCCCAGAGCGAACTGGCCATTGTATACACAATCATTTACATAATTCCGGTATACCCAGAGACCGTAGCCGCAGGTAGTATCCTTTAAGATCGGAGCGGTATTCTTCACAAAGTCCGCCACCTGGGACTCCTCGATCTGGGTATTGTAGGAGAATGCCTCTGTGGAATCCGCATAGAGGAACTGCTCCATAAAATACTTCTTTCCGCTCTTTTCCACCAGACCGTTCATGCTGTTCTGCATGGATGCCAGCGCTGTTTCCGCGGAAATATGGTCTCCTACGTTCTGCTGTCCGAGGGACACGCTGTACATAAGAGCGGAGTACTCTGCATCGGCACACGGATACGTGGCGGAGTGGGAATAGTAGGTATGGCTTCCGTCCAGCTGGTAGATCGGGTCGCCGTCGGACCGGATTTCCATGGATAGTCCCGGGAACACTTCCTGACTCTCGGAGAGGAGCTTATTTAAAAAGCTGTCATAGAACTCAAAAAACAGCTTCGCCTCCGGGCGCTTTCTCTCCGGGATCCAGATCTCGGAATAATCCTGGAATGTCTTTCCGTAGACCGCGCCGACCTCCGCAAGGGAGTAGTGGGCCTTCAGGTAATCCTGATATCCGCATCTGGATGCCAGACGGATACTGAGGGCTCTAGTGAGATCCCGGTCCATGTTTGACGTATAGTCCCAGAAGTCCTCCCAGGTAATAAATCCACCCTGAAAGTTCCCGTAGTCGGATACCCGGTCATAGATCGTCTTACAGTAATCTATCCACATCTTCCTGTCATTGCTTCCGTCCTGCACCACACCGGCATATCGCTCCGGAAGGGACGCTTCACCGCTGTAATCCCAGCAGTAACCGATCCGCAGCGTCACCATAAGTCCGTGATCATCCGCGCACTTCATGACCTGATCGAGCTTGGCGAAAGCAGCCTCATTGTACATATTTCCCATATCCCCAGGCTGAAACTCTCTCCACGGGATCACGAGAATGATGCTGTTGAAGCCGTCCGCCTTGATGCGGGCAAAATTTGCCCCCATGTTATCATCTTCAGTTCCCCAGTAGTTGATCGGCCAGGCATCGCCGAAGTAGGTCACGGATTTTAAGTATTCCGGAAATGCCGCCTGCGCTTCCATCCGAAGTTCAGGGATCCCCGCCATCAGGGCTGCGGCGGCCAAAAGCGCTGCCGCTGGTCTTGCCAGTTTTCTTATGTTCATACAATCACCTTTTATAACTGTTCTTCACAGCTTCCTTTTTTGTTTCTGGTATGCATCGGCACACACCGATTCCCGTTTACTATACCACAATATAAAAATTTCTGCAAAATTTATCCTAAAAAAATTCCGCAAAATTTATCCTTGACTAATTTAAGACTTACGGTGATACTTTTATTAGAAAGATCGTAACGGTTCAGCAGGCTGCGCGCTGACCGCACTGGTCGCGCCGGCCGTACTCGCCGCAGTAAAACGCAGACTTTACGGTAATGGAGCGTTGCGAATCATTTATTAAAGGAGGACTTTATAAGCATGGAAAAATCAACGGTTTATTTTACCGATTTCCGGTGTTCGGTTGGAACCAGCCAGTTGGACAAGCTGAAAAAGCTCTGCGTTGCTGCAGGAATCAAAAACATTGACATGGACGGAAAATTCGTCGCGATCAAAATGCATTTCGGTGAGCTCGGAAACCTCGCTTTCCTTCGTCCGAACTACGCGAAAGCCGTTGCGGATCTCTGTAAGGAACAGGGCGGCATGCCGTTTCTGACCGACTGCAACACCCTGTATCCGGGCAGCAGAAAAAATGCCCTGGATCACTTAGACTGTGCAAACCTCAATGGCTTCAACCCGATTTCCACCGGCTGTCAGATCATCATCGGTGACGGTCTTCGAGGAACCGACGAGGTGGAAGTTCCGGTCGTAAACGGAGAGTACTGCAAGACGGCCCTCATCGGACACGCGGTTATGGACGCCGACGTCTTTATCAGCCTGACCCATTTCAAAGGTCATGAGTCCACCGGTTTCGGCGGTCCCATCAAAAACATCGGTATGGGCTGCGGAAGCCGTGCCGGAAAAATGCAGCAGCACGCAAGCGGAAAGCCGGCTGTCCGCGAGAAGCTCTGCCGCGGCTGCAGACGCTGCGCGAAAGAATGCGGAAGTGATGCTATTACATATGTAAATAAGAAAGCCGTCATTGATTATGACAAGTGCAAAGGTTGCGGCCGCTGTATCGGTGCCTGCAGCTTTGATGCTATCTACAACCCGAACTACAATGCCAACGAGCTTTTAGACCGCAAGATGGCAGAGTACGCGCAGGCTGTCTGTTATGACCGCCCGTGCTTCCATATTTCCCTTGTGCAGGATATCAGCCCGAACTGTGACTGCCACGGTGAAAATGATGCCCCGATCCTTCCGGATATCGGAATGTTCGCAAGCTTCGATCCGGTCGCTCTGGACCAGGCCTGCGCAGATGCCTGTCTGAAAGCAGCGCCAATCGCCAATAGCCAGCTCGGGGAACATCTCTCCCAGCCGGGATGGCACTGCCACCACGATCACTTCAAGGATTCCAATCCGAATATCGAATGGCAGGCGACTCTCGATCAGGCGGAAAAGATCGGTCTCGGCACGAGACAGTATGAGCTGAAACGGATCTGATCAGGATCTTCCTTGAAATAAAAAGCGGGGAGAAGTTCCATTTTACGGAACTTCTCCCCACTTTTTATGTACGATTACAATGCGTCATTCCTTTCACGTTTGCCGGAAAGATCTATTCACGCTCAATCGCATCCATCAATTTTTTACATCTTCATTCCAAGCGCTCTCGGCTTGCAGCCGTCCGGGATCGGGCAGTGATAGGTGTCGCCATCCAGCTCCTCCTCCATCTCCGCTTTCGCCTTCGCGATGATCTCCGGATCCTCATACATATCGATCGCTGCGCCTGCCATTGCCTTCGCCGCGTAGATCAGTCCCTTGTGTGCCAGTCCGCTCTTGCCCTGGGAAACAACCTGCCAGGAGTGGCCCGGTGTTCCAGCCGCCCATGTAGCAACGTAGGCCTGGGCAGTCGGGCAGTTCCAGCTCACATCACCGACGTCCGTGGAACCGAAGGACATGATTCCGTCCGGGTTGAACGGAGCGACAAAGCGGTACATGCTCTCGCCCTTATGGGAAAGGACTTCCGCCTTAGCTGCTTTGTCCTTGCAGCTCTTCGCGATCTTCTCTAAGGACTCAAAACGGCTGTCGCCAACGCCCTCGCTGATGGCTTTGGCAAACTTCATCTCCTCTTCCGTGTACTCCGGAGCGCCAAGCTCCACAAGGTTATCCCAGAGTTCCTTTGCGATCACTTTGTTGCTCATGAGGTTCGAGCAGCCTTTTACGAAATCGATCTCCACGCGGGTCTCTGTCATATGGGCAGCGCCCTCAGCGATCTTGTTGACACGCTGATAGATCTCCTCCACCTGGCTGTTCTTCGGGGCACGGATCAGATACAGAACTTCCGCGTACGGCTGTACAACGTTCGGGGAGTATCCGCCGGTGTTTGTGATTGCGTAGTGGATTCTCGCCTCCGGAACCACATGCTCTCTTAAGAACTGGACACCCATGTTCATAAGCTCCAGCGCATCAAGGGCGCTTCGTCCAAGATGCGGTGCGCCGCCTGCGTGGGCGCTCTTTCCATAGAATTTATACGCTACCTGATAGTTTGCGAGGGAGCTTCCCGTGTCGGCCTGCGTTAAATCTCCCGGATGCCATGTGATCGCGGCATCAAGGTTTGCGAACACTCCGCCTTTCGCCATAAATGCCTTTCCGGATCCGCCTTCCTCACCCGGGCAGCCAAAATAGATCACGGTTCCCGGTTTTCCGCTTTCTTCCAGATATTTTTTGATTCCGATCGCCGCGGAGAGGGACGCTGTGCCGAGCATGTTATGTCCGCAGCCGTGTCCGCTGGCGCCATCATGCACAACGATCTTCTCGGTAGCTCCCGCTTCCTGATCCAGTCCGGACAGGGCATCGAACTCGCCTAAGATACCGATCACAGGTTTTCCGGAACCAAACGTGCCCTTAAATGCCGTCTTTACATCCGCAAGACCTGTCTCAACTGTAAAACCTTCTGCTTTCAGAACATCGCAGAGGATCTTCATCGACTTGTCTTCCGTGAAGGCAGTCTCCGCGCAGCCCCAGATCTCGTCGCTGGCGGTAAAGATCTCGCTGGATTTCTTATCAATTTCTTCCCAAGCTGTCTGTTTTCCCATCTCCATATCACCTTTCCTGTACATGATTTCCGGCTGTTGTCCGCACTGCTTTTTTCATTTTTTCTAAAAGCGGCCCTCGAACTTGCATATTCGAGTTATTCTGATTTTTTGCACAATACGCAACCAGTTATCTATAATTATACTATTTTATTCCATGATGCGCAACCTTTTTATTCTTTTGTGTGTAAAGTAAATTTTCCGTTTTAATTATATCAAATTTTCTCCTCTATTTATGTTGCTCTTCACAGCCGCTTCCGGCTTCGGAGTTTTTTGGACATGGCTTTTTGCTGGCTTTCTGCTGAATCAAATTAAGCTTGCGCTTTTATACCTGCGATGGTATAATTTACAGGTAATGCCCTGTGATACAGGGCGAACGTGAACACACTGGAGGTATCCACATGAACTGGAGTATCGTAGCAAATGTCATTCTTGTCATTCTCCTGATCCTTGTCGTTGTCCTCGCTGTGCTTTACTTCCTCGGACGTAAGATGGAAAAGCGCCAGGTAGAACAGCAGAGCGCGATCGATGCCGCTAAGCAGACTGTGAGTCTGATGGCGATCGACAAGAAAAAGTTGAAAATAAAGGAAGCCGGACTCCCGCCGATCGTTTATGAGCAGACTCCATGGTATGCAAAGTGGATGAAGGTTCCGGTAGTTAAAGCAAAAATCGGTACAAAGATCATGACCATGATCGCCGATGAAAAGGTTTTCCTTCAGCTCCCGTTAAAGACTGAGGTCAAGGTTGAGATCAGCGGTCTTTACATCACAGCGATCAAGTCCGTTCCGCGTGGAGGACTGATCCCGCTTCCGAAGAAGAAAACGATCGGTCAGCGTATCAAAGGAATTTTCAAAAAAGACTGAATCGACAAGAAAAAGACAAAATAAAAAAGCCCCCTCTTCTGATGAATTTAGTTTCATCCAGAAGACAGGGCTTTTTTATTTGATTTTAAATCAATCCTACAGACTTCATAAAGAAGATCCATAAGAACAGTGTAAACATGGACACCGCCGTACTGATCACGACAAACTGTCCGGCAAGCTCTCCGTCACCGCCCATATTCTGCGCCATCGGGTAGGATGCGGCTGCAACCGGTGTCGCGTAGACAGCGATCAGAAGGAACAGCTCAAGTCTACGAAGTCCAAAGGCGTAAGCGATCGCGATGATGATCGCCGGAAGGATAAACAGCTTGCAGGTAAGCGTTGGAACCAGATATTTGAGGTTTTTCCGGATTGCCTTAAACTGTAAGGTTCCACCGAGCACATAGATCGCCAGCGGAGAAGTCATATTGGAGAACGCTGCGATCGGGGTCACAAGACTTCCCGGAAGCTTGATCCCGAGGAAGAAGAAGATCAGACCCACAATGGCACCCTGCAGGAGCGGATTTGCTACTACTGCCTTCAGTGTCTTCTTAATATCCGATTTTCCCTCTCCGTTGAACATCTCAAGAATAAATACCGACGTGGTATTGTAGATCGACACAACGACCGTAACCATCATAGCCGCGATCGATGCCGCTGAATCTCCGAATACCGCGATCGTGAGCGGCAGTCCGAACAGAACAAAGTTGCTTCGGAAAATCGCCTGGATGATAACGCCTCTTCTGGGGTTTTCCTTTACGATCTTCGGAATGATCACGATCAGGATCGCCTCGACGATCAGGATGCTGGCCCCCGTGAAGATCAAAAGCAATGGTCTCGGAAGCGACTCGGCATCGGCTTTATAAATATTGTAGAAGGTCATAAACGGATAAAATACCCGGAAGACCATCTGGTTCAGCTTCTGTAAAAATTCCTCTTTCACAATTCCTCTGATCTTCATCGTATATCCGAGCGCCAGATAACAGAAGAACGGGATGACCGCATTAACCGCGACTAAAAAACTCTCCATACATCGTTTGTCCTCTCACAGCTGTTCTTTCGACCGCTATTTCTCCGAATACGATCTACAGGCCAGCTGCGTCCTTTCTTTTTTGTCATCTCCCTGAGCTGTCAGGAAATGCGTATTTGTGTAACCCTTTCAACATCCCCATATCAAGACTTTTCTCTATATTGAAATTCCCAGCACTTCATCCTTTTTCGACGATGCCAGAATTTCTGTACTGCAGTCAAATGCGTATTCCCCGTTCATCTCCATGGAATATTTGATTCTTAGAAGAATGGACTCTTCGTCCTCCTCAACTTCAAGCAGGGAAGTCGTGATCCCCATCAGGAACAGTCCCATCGGCGTCCGGTAGTTTGCTGTCGTCCGTCTTCCGGGTTCAAAGATCATGTGGCTCTCCACAAGTCCGCGTTTCATGACCTCGATCCGGTTCTCCATCACTTTCACCGTATTGTGGGTCGGTGTGCCCGTCTCGTCAAGCGACTCATCATAGATCAGATACTGCTTGCCGTTTTTCACATAATACGTCCCCGGGGTGATCATCTCGACCGTGTCCTCTTCCTCACCGATCGTCTGTACCCCCCGGACACGGACTAAAATATCCTTTGTCATGTAAATCTCCCCTGATATATCATTTTGAACGGTCCGCACGGCTTCAGGCACGGACCGCTGTGAACATTTTTATCTCTCATATCTCCGAAACGCGTGATCGATCAGATCGTCGATCAGCTGTCTCTTGTCTACACCTCTTGCCTCCCACAACATCGGATACATGCTGATGGCGGTGAAGCCCGGAAGTGTGTTGATCTCATTGAATACGACCGTTCCGTCGGCCTTTACAAAGAAATCCACGCGGGATAAGCCGTAGCCGTCCACCGCGTTGAAGATCTTAACGGCATCCTCACGGACACGCTCTGTGGCTCCGTCAGGAAGCTCCGGGTCAACGACGGTCTTGGACTCCGCATTGTAGTATTTCGCGTCGAAATCATAGAACTCAGCCGCAGCAAGGATCTCACCCACGCCGGAGGCTTTCGTGGAATCACCGTCACCGAATACGCCGCACTCAATCTCACGGCCCACGATCATCTCCTCTACGAGGATACGGCGGTCATTGTCAGCTGCTTCCCTTAAACCGGTAATCAGCTCTTCTCGGTTGTCTGCTCTTGTAACACCTCTGGAGGAACCGGCGTTAGACGGCTTTACAAATACCGGATATGGGATCTCTTTTTCGATTTTCGCGATAACCGCATCCATATCCTTTAATTCCGCTTTCATAACGGAAACGTAAGCTGCCTGACAGATGCCGAGTCCGCTTACCATGCGCTTTGTGGAAAGCTTATCCATCGATACCGCGGAAGCGAGAACGCCGCAGCCGACGTACGGGACCTTCGCAAGCTCAAGGATTCCCTGTACGGTTCCGTCCTCACCGTAGAGACCGTGAAGGACCGGGAATACCACATCCACCGGAATCTTCTCAAAAGATCCGTTCTCTGTGACGATCAGGCATTTCTCCTTTGCGTCCGGAGACAGCACCGCCCCAGTTTTTGACTCTCTCCAGGTATCATCTTTGACCTGGCTTAAGGAGTCCACCTTTACCCAGTGTCCGTCCTCCGTGATCCCGACGAGGATCACATTATATTTCTCCTCATTGATATTTGCTGCCACATTCTGTACAGACATACAGGATACCACATGCTCAGATGACTGTCCGCCAAACAGGACAACGATATTTTTCTTTTCCATGATGTTTTTTTTGATTCCTCTCTGATTTTCTATTCAAGTCGAACGTCCGTGAGATTTGGCGCGTGATCCCGGTCAGCAAAGCCGGCAGATTCCTTACAGGACCACTGTGCACCCGAATCATTTCCCCCGATGCACTGGCACTGGACGGGCTGTTTTGACATGTTATCGTTTAGATTATAGCACAACTGGTAATAATTACAAACAGGAAATAACATTTGCCTCTGACATAAAAAGTAAAAAGCAAAGAAGGTGTATCTATGAAACGAACCTGTAAGCTCAGTCTCTCTTTCCTGTGTTTTTTGATCTGTTTTCTTCTTTCCATGTCCGGCATCCGGGCGCGGGACGAGGCTCTGGCGGCGGATATTGCCCCAAAGATCCTGCGGTTCCATGTTCTCGCGAACAGTGATTCCGCCAAAGACCAGGCGTTAAAGCTTCGGGTGAAGGATCTTCTTCTGGAAAAGATCCGGGACGGGGCCGCCGCGGGTCAGATCGCCGGAACACGGTCGATCACCTTCTGTCCGCTCATCACCATTCCGCTGGAAGCCGCAGCAGAAGACTTTATCCACAGCTTCGGGTATGATTACGCTGTACATGTGGGGATCGAGACCTGCAGGTTTCCGGTGCGCACCTACGGGGACATGACATTTCCCGCCGGGATGTATGAAGCCGTCCGGGTGACCATCGGGAACGGTGCCGGGCACAACTTCTGGTGCGTTCTGTACCCATCCTTATGCTACACGGACAGCGTTCATGCGTCGATGCCGGAGGAATCGAAGGAAATGTTGAAAAATCTGATCCCGGAGGACGATTTTCAGTCGCTGCTAAAGGCAAGACCGGCCTGTTTCCTGAAAAGCACCAGCCCAGCGGCCACTGGCGAACACACTTCCCATACAGCTATCGTCTCTGCAGCCACCCCTGATAATACTGCCAAAACTTCGGGTAAAAAAAGTGAGCAGGAAACATCTTCCCTGCCCACTGTGAAAGTCCGTTTTCGGATCGCTGAACTATTTTCAGCGCATCCGCAGCTTACTGACTAAGACTTAAGTTTCCCTTAACCGCCCAGTCATAGGTCTCCATCGCCTGGAACAATGAGAGGTCTCCGGTCTTCACCGCGATCTCCTTTGTCTTTAAGGAGTTCTGCTGCTGCATATACTCAAGGCGTCCGATGGTTCCTAACTGCCATTTTCTCTCGGCAGTCTCCATCTTCGTCTTTTCCAGCTCGTAAGCTGCCTTTGCTGTCTGGAGCTCGTTTCTCTTCTGGAGAACGTCGTTGTAAAGGTTTACGAGGGAGGACGCGACTTCTTCCTTCTCCTGCTTGATCGTGCGCTGTAAGTTCTGGTACTCGACGGAGCCTGCGTCCTTGTTGTCGAGATCCAGCACGTTGTATCGGATCGTAAAGTTGTTGTCCTGCGCCGCCTGTTTGTCCTTCTCCGGGTTCATTCCGTCGATCCTTGTGAGATCAGCTGCCGGGACATCCTTGATCTCCGGCTTTGCGTCATACTTCCATCCGAGCATCGTGCAGAGAGTCTGACGGAGCTTCTGCTCACTGGATGTCAGTGTCAGTTTCGTTGCCTGGGTGGACTCCAGCTGCTGTCTCGCGGAAAGGACCTGGCTCTGGGTCGCAAGACCGTTGGCTGCCTGGTTCTGGGTGGACTGGTAGACTGCCTCTAAGAGTGTGAGTCCGCTCTCTAAGCTCTCCTCGTTGAGCTTTAACTGCTTGTAGCCGATCATGGCGCTCTGGGCGCCGGCGGTCAGCGCCGCACGGGTGCTGTCCACAAGCTTGATATGCATCTGCTCCGGGGATACCTGTTCCAGGCTGTCGCCCTGCAGCGCAATTGCGTCTGCCTGGTAGTCCATGAGTTCTGAACTGTAATAGAGCTGTGCGTAGTTTGTCGGAGTCATTGCCGGAACTTTACCGATCATCTCTTTGGCTGCGTCAAGAGAGCCTTTCAGTGTACTTGCCGTATCCGCAAGCTCTCCCGAACTATCCAGTAATTTTGATTTCAGCTTCACGACATCCTTTGCTGCGTCCTTCTTATCGGAATATGTCTCTTTCACTGTCTTAAACGTCGGGCTGTAGACCTCAACAAGCTTCCCGATCTCGTCATATTCCAGCATGTTATCCGCGAGCTTCTTCATCGTCGCGTCATCGTACTCATTTCCCGGCTGGGATATAAATCCGTTCTCATCCGCAACACCGGTCGCCTGAACCGCCTTCGTCGCTGCGAAAGCGTTCACAGGCGCTGCCGCAAGCGCAAGCGCAAGTGCTGCCGGAATCACACGTCCTGTCAAATTTCTTTTCATTCTGATTCTCCTTTAGCTCTGCGATGAGGAACCGATATCGAGAAGTCCCTCAAGCGCCCACTGATAGTTTTCGATTGCTCCTGTAAGGTCGAGCTTTGCCGCTGTGTGGGATGCCTCACTGGAAAGCCATGCGGACTCCGCCTGGAGGTATTCCTGGCGGCTCATCATTCCGAGGGCATTTTTCCTGTCAGCAGCTGCCTTGTCGGCCTTTGCGGCTCCGTAAAGCGTCTCAGATGCCTCGTAGGCTTTCCGTTTCTGCTTTACGTCCTGGTACATAAGATCCAGGGAAGAACGGATAGAATCTTCCTGGTCCTTGATATTTCTGGCTTTCTTTACTGCTCCGCCGGAGGAACTGGCCTTTGCCATTCTTGTATCATACAGCGTATAGTTCATCTCGATGGCCTTCGCCTCGTCCTTCTTCGGATCGAAGGAATCGATCACCGCAAGATCCGGTTCCGGAACCTTTGTAATCTCCGGGTCCGCGTTGTACTCCCAGCCTAACATCGTGATCAGCGTCTGCTTCTGGCTGTTTAGACTGGATGCCGCCTGAAGCGCACTTCCGTTTGCGGAATTTAAGGCATCTTCTACGGTCAGAACATCTTCCGTTGACATCATTCCGAGATCTTTTTTCTTCAGTGCCGCCTCATAATTCTGCTTTGCGATCTCCTGATTTAAGACAGCAATATCATACTGATCCTTTAATGTCTCATAAGTGCGCATCGCTTCCCTTGCGGTTTTTGTCTTCTCATTTCTCGCGATACGAAGTCCGCGGAGTGCTGAGCCGCCGTTCTTTTTTCCATTTGCGGTATCTTCCAGCTGCTGCGCATAAGCGCGCAAGGCATGCATGTTTGTCCTATATTCTTTATATTCGCTGCGGGTTGAGCTGTCATTTTTCAGATCATCCGCGTCATTCTCCAGCTCATCCGCCTCCGCGCGGAGATCCGCCGCCAGCGCTAACATCTGGTCCTTTGTAAGGCCCGTGGATCCGCCCGGATTGTAATAATACTTCTGCAGCTGGTTCTGATAATCCGTATTATACCTCTCGATCAGTCCCGGAAGCTCCCAGTATTCCAGGGTATTGTCCTTAAACTTTTCAAGCGCTGCTTCGTCATATTCTGTGACCGCGACATCCTTCGTCGCAGCTAACGCAGGAATTCCGGTACCCGCTGCCGCCAGGGAAAGACTTCCCATAAAAACGGCTGAGAGCACGGTCAGACCTGCCTTTTTCCATTGATTCTGTCTCATAGGTTTCCCTCCATCTATGAGCATAACGATTTCATCGCAGAAACGCAATAACATTTCTCTTACATTTTCTTTCCAAATACGGCAATCCGGTGGCAATTTTATTCCCCCCGGCTTCCGCTTCCAAAAGCAGGAAGCCCCGCAGAGCGTTCCGCATTCCGGCTGACCGCCTCCCGACCGGGCAGCGGCCGTCTCTTGCAGACTCTGCAGGGATCCGCTTTCAATGTTCTACGGTAACTATTCAGTACCTTCATAGTTACACGCAAAAATCCATTCCAGATCAGCTTCGCTGATGGGATTTTTGCCCTCCAGCCTATGTTTTCTTACGGTCAGCGCAGCAAGTGCGCAGACCTACTGAACAGTTGCGCTCTAAGATCTAATCTACGTCAGCAATCTCTTTCTTATCCTGATTCTTTCCGCTCATGATCACATAGAAGACCGGAAGAACAAGAAGTGCCATCGCTGTAGAGACGATCAGTCCACCGACATCCACAAGGGCGAGTCCCTGCATCGTCTTACCGGCATTTCCATAAGCCGCCGCCATCGGGATCATTGCCACGATCGTCGTGAGAGTTGTCATGAACATCGGGCGCATACGGGTCGCGCCGGCTTCAATGACCGCCTCCTTAAAGTCCATCGTTGCCCGGTACTGGTTCGCCGTATCGACGTACAAAATACCGTTGTTTACTACCGTACCGACTAACATTAAGAAGCCTAACAGGGAAGTCATGCTGATCGGGCAGTCCACTAACCATAAGAACAGGAAGGAACCGATCAGGGCGAACGGGATCGTTGTCATCACCATGATGGAGAACTTCGGTGACTCGAACTGTGCAGCCATTACAACGAATACAAGGAATACTGCTGTGGCGATCGCCTGTCCCAGGGAAGCAAACTCTTCGTTCATCATCTTTGTGGATGTGCTTTCCTGCATGGAGATCGTGCCGGATAAGTACTTATCGATGACCTCCTTCTGGATCTTATCCTTCGTGGTGCTGTCCGCGCCCTCTGTCAGAGTACCGGTGATGGTCACCTGATACTGCTTATCACTCTTTGTAATGCTCTGCGGGCTGTCCTTGAAGCCGATATCCGCGATATCCATAAGAGCTACGGATCCGCCGGTCGCTGTCGGAAGAACGATTCCCTGGAGCTTATCGATCGTATCGTACTCATCATCCGCGTACTCAACCTTTACATCGATATCATTTCCGTCAACATTCAGGGTCGTTGCCGTCGTTCCACTGACCATCATGTATACCTGGGAAGCAACGGCGGTCGGGGAAAGTCCCTCCGCTGCCGCCTTGACCGGATCTACATTGATCTTTACAAGTGGAGCGCTGTTTTCAAGGGAAGAGTGGATGTTTGTCGCCTCCGGGCGTTTCTGGAGCTCGGAAACGATCTCATCCGATACCTTCTTTAAGTCATCGTACTGTGTGCTGACAAGAACATATTCGAGATCCTCCGCATTTCCCATGGACATCCCACTGCCCAGAGAGCTCTGGCTTTCCAGACTGACCGAACAATCCGACCATTTCTGCATATCGCGTTTCCATTCCTTGAGCACCTGATCCGTCTTTCTGCTTCTGTCATCCTTTAAATATGCCGTCAGGGTCGCTCCGCTTCCGCCCATATTCATGGAAAGTCCGGAGCTTCCGTAGGAAAGCATGTAGGAATCAAGATCCGGATCCTGTGTCACATAGTCCTCTGCTCTCTGGAGGATCTTATCGACCTCCTCGATCTTAAGACCCGGCTGGGTCTCAATCGTCACTGCGATCGTTCCCTGATCATCTGCCGGCATAAGCTCTGTCTTTAACTTTGTCGCAAGGAACAGAGAGAAGATCACAAGCACAACGGCGGTTCCCATGACCATCGCTTTTTTCTTTAAAAGCTTCTCCATCAGGGAACGGTATCCATTCTGCAGAGCTCTCATGATGCCGGAGGCCGGGGTATTTTCCTTCTCCTTCGGACGGTAGTACACGTAGCAGAGCGGTACAAGCGTCATCGCGGAAATCAGGGACGCAATCATACAGAATACGATCGTGAAGCCTAACGGCTTGAACATCTGTCCGCTCATTCCGGAGATCAGAGCTAACGGGATAAATACGACACAGGTCGTAACGGTACCACCGATGATGGATTCCAGCACAGCTGCAGTACCATCGATCGCGGCTTTTCTCGTTTCAACAAAGCCACCGCCCTTAACCGTAAAGCGGAAGCAGCTTTCCAGAACTACGATCGAGTTATCGACCATCATTCCGACGCCGAGGACCAGACTCGACAGGGTGATGACGTTTAGCGTAAAGCCTATGGCTTTCATGAGGATGAGGGCAGCTAAAATTGATACCGGGATGGAGGTTCCGACGATCAGGGATGCCTTGATATCCCCGAAGAACAGCCAGATGATGAGCATCGCGATAATGACTGCCATGATCATGGTCTGGAATACGCTGTTTAAGGAATCGCTGATCTGATCACTGTAATCATTGACAACGACGTACTCCAGAGACGGATCCTGTGCTTTTAACGTTTCCATTGTCTCCTGAACTGCCTTGGAAACGGTAATGTGGTCGCTGTCCTGATTTTTCTTGACACCGATCGTCATCGTGTCTTTGCCGTCGTAACGTCCGATACTGTCCTTTGCCTCAACGGTATTGTAGATATTGGCAACATCTTCCATATAGATGATATTTCCGTTGCCCAGTGTGATCGGGATCTTCTTTAAAAGTTCCATCGTGTCAAAGGATGTTCCGGATGTCACGGAAAGATCCTTGTTTCCAACGGAGGTACTTCCGATCGGCATGGAAAAGTCCGCAGACTTTAAAGCCGCAACGATGGTATTCATGTTCACATGATACTGGCTTAATTTTTCCGGGATCAGCTCCGCCTTGATATAAGCCTCCTGACCACCGGATACATCGACACTGGCTACGGAAGTCAGCTTTTCGATTTCCGGAACGATATCGTCATTTACGTAGTTATAGAGGTTATCCACGCTGTCATTGTTGACCGCGAGGGTGATGGACGGCGTACTGTTGATATCCATCTCGATGATCGTCGGGGTATCGACATCATCCGGGAGATCCGACTTGATCCCATCCAGCTTTTTCTTTAAGTCATCGTAAGCTTTATCGATATCCTGGTCATAGTCATACTGGACCAGAACCATTCCGAAGTTTTCCGAAGACATGCTGGTGACAGAATCGACACCGGAAAGCGTTCCGATCTCATCCTCTATCTTACTGATCACAAGCTGATCCACGTCATCCGGGCTCGCTCCCGGGTAGACTGCGCTGATGATAAGCATCGGCATCTCCATTTCCGGGATCAGCTCAAGCTGGGATGAAAAGATCGAGCTGAGACCGAATACGATCAGGCAGAGCACAACAAGAACAGTTGTGACCGGCCGTTTTAAGACCTTTTTGGTAAGTCCCATGTTCCTTGTGCCTCCTTATTTTGCTGCCGTTTCTGCGGCTTCTGTAGTCTCTTCTGCTGTTGTCTCACTGCTGCCGGCTGTCGTTTCCGCACTGTCATCACTGCCCTGAATATTCACAGCGGCGCCGTCATAAAGCTCCTTGGACCAGCTTGTGATGACCTCGTCATCATAGGAAAGTCCGGAAACGATCTGGATCTTGTCGGAATCGATGAGCCCGTCTTCCACCGGAGTCTTTTTCGCTGTTGCTGTCGCAGCATCATATGTATAGACGTAGGCGTCTCCGTTGCTGTAGTTGACACAGTCTGCCGGAACGACCATGACGTTGTCCGCCTTCTCCGCTGTCACATAAACCTTTACCATCGTTCCGCTGGCAAGTCCGTCCGCGTCACCTAAGGTCGCTTTCACCTTGAAAAGTCCTGTGGACGCGTCCACCATGCTGCCGATCTCGGAGATCGCGCCGCTGTAATCCGTTCCGTTCTTCTCCACCGTCACAGGATCACCGATATTTAATCCCTTCATGACACGCTCCGACACGTTGAAGGTCAGTGTTTTTCCGCCTGCACCGGATACAACGCCTGCGACAGAACCGCCCGCAGACATATCATGCACCTGCACGCCGAACTGCTCTAAGACACCGGCGATCGGCGCGGTAACGACCGTGTTCTCGCTCTGAGTATCATAGTTTAATTTTGCGGAATCATACTGGAGCTTCGCCATGGACAGACCGCTTACCGCCTGCTCGTAGGCCTGGGCGGAAATATCCCCGCTCTCGTAGAGCGCCTTCATCCTGTTTACAGATGTCTGGGCATCATTTAAGGATACCTGGGTCGTATTTAACGTGATTCTTGCCGCGTCTAACTGCTTGTTGTCGATGCGGAACAGCTTCTGCCCCTTCTGTACGGTATCGCCCTGATTTACATAGACCTCCAGTACTTCTCCGCTTCCCTTCGGGATGATGTACACCTGATCGGCCGGTTCCACGGTACCTGTCAGTCCTGTGGAAAGTTCAATATTTCCTGTCTCCGGTGTCTGGACGACGACGGTCGGGTTCGGAACGGCCTCAATCGGCTCTTCTTTTTTCGTAAATCTTGTGAACATCAGGGCTCCAAATGCGCCGACGCATACAAGCCCGATTACGATCTTACCTGCTTTCTTCATGGTTCCTCCTCATTTTCTGTAACATGCTGCTGTGGTACGACTCCGGTTGTTCTGTTTTTATGAACGTCCCTCGTCTGTTTTCTTCCTGCTGCCCTCTGTTTTATATCCACATATGCCATAATGGAGCATATGGATATGACGTTTGTAATATTCGGAAGCTTCCGTTCTCGACTCACCGTCCCGGAAAAAACGTTTGAGTGACATGATGAATACGATCATGTGCATCTCGATCAGCTCGAAAAACTCCTGATGATCCAGATCACATTTCTCTTTGTTGACATGTTCATACAACAGTTTTAAAAATTTCCGGTTTGCCTCCATCGCCTCCGGGTTCGAATCCGGTCCGCCTTTGAATAGTTCTACCAGTCTTGCGCTGTTGACCAGGTTGTGAAAGATCGCAGACAACCCTGAATCCTCAAGCCGGTCCATCCCGAGATCAAAGATCTGCTCCAGGACCTCCCATAGGTCTCCGCCGTTTTCGTCCAGCATCGTGATGTACGATGTGAAATGCTGTTCCGCCTGGTTGCAGATCAGCCATTTTAACAGATCCTGTTTATCTTCAAAATATGTGTAAAAGCTTCCTCTCGATATATCCGCGTCGTGAACGATCCGGTTGATCGACACTTCCTCCGGAGCTACCCTCATAAATTCCTTTGCCGCCGCAGCCCGAATTGCTTCGATCTTTTCCTTCGGAAGCCGCATAAACCGTTCGGTCGGCATAATTCCATCTCCCCTCTTCTATAAAAACCGGTTCAAAAAGTGACAACCCGTCACCATTATAATGACACCCTGTCATTCTGTCAATATCTGTTTTTCCAGTTTATAATGATTTTATATTTTCGTAAGGTTTGCAAAATTTCTGCATAGAACCTCCTGCCTCCGGTCCGATCCCGTCTGTGATTTCCGCTGTTTTGCTCAGCCTACCATGCCCATGTTTCAGAATTGTTTTCCGATTGTTGCAGTTTCATGAATCCTGCAGATTTTCCCGGAAATATCGGATTGTACAGGAATAAATACCAATTCATAGCATGTTTGTAGGAATTGCTTCTTGCATATTTTTCTCAATACAGGTATAATATCATTGCATCACCTAGTAAGCGACTAGGTTTAGTCCCGGCAGACGGAACGTATCCCGGAGATCAGCTCCGGTGCCGGTTCATATCTGTCCGGAAATTGCTGAAACCTACATTTTTACCTTATATAAAATACATGGAGGAATCCGATATGTCAGAACCATTATTAAATGTAAAAAATCTCTCCGTGGATGTGGAAGACAAATCCATTCTTCACGGGATCAACTTAACGATCAACAAAGGCGAGACCCACGTACTCATGGGACCGAACGGTGCCGGAAAATCCACCCTCGGATGTACCTTAATGGGAAACCCGAATTACCACGTCACGGACGGTGAGATCTTCTTTGGCGGCGAGAATATCACAAAAGAGGCAGCTGACAAGCGCGCCCGCCTCGGTATGTTCCTCTCCTTCCAGAACCCGCTGGAAGTTCCGGGAATCTCCCTCTCCAACTTCATCCGCAGCGCCCTCTCCGCAAGAACCGGAAAGAATGTCCGCATCTGGGATTTCAATAAAGAACTCCAGAAAGCCATGGAGGTTCTCGACATGGATCCATCCTACGGCTTCCGTGATCTGAACGTCGGCTTCTCCGGCGGTGAGAAAAAGAAAGCGGAGATCCTGCAGCTTCTCCTCTTAAATCCATCCTTAGCGATCCTCGATGAGACAGACTCCGGTCTTGATGTCGATGCGGTCCGCACCGTTTCCAAGGGAATCGAGGAGTACCAGAAGAGCAAGGACGGAGCGCTCCTCATCATCACCCACAGCACAAGGATCCTGGAGTCTCTCCATGTGGACAAGACCCATGTTCTCGTAGACGGCCGCCTGGTTGCCGAGGGTGATGGTTCTCTCGTCGATGAGATCAATGAGAACGGCTTCGAGCAGTTTATCGCTTCCGCAAATGAGAAGGGAGAGAACGATTAATGAAGGAAAAGACGTATGTTGAGGACGTCGACCGCAACATGTACGACTTCCGCAATGACGAGAAGGACGCTTACCGTATTAAAAACGGTCTCACCGAGGACATTGTGGAAAAGATCTCCGAAGAGAAGCATGATCCGGAGTGGATGCATGATTTCCGGTTGAACTCCTTAAAAATATATCATGAAATGAAGGTTCCGGACTGGGGCCCGTCCATCGAAGGGTTGAACATGGACAACATCGCCACCTATGTCCGCGCAAATACAAAGATGAAGGGGAACTGGTCCGAGGTTCCGGAGGAGATCAAGGACACCTTCGAAAAGCTTGGGATCCCGCAGGCGGAGCGCACCTCCCTCGCAGGTGTGGGTGCCCAGTACGACTCCGAGCTCGTCTACCACAATGTCCGCAAGGAGGTTGCGGAGCAGGGCGTTATCTACACAGATATGGAGAGCGCCCTGACCGGCGAATACGCCGATATGGTAAAAGAACACTTCATGAAGCTCGTGACGCCTCATGACCACAAATTTGCCGCTCTGCACGGCGCTGTCTGGTCCGGCGGTTCCTTCGTCTATGTTCCGAAGGGAGTTTCCGTCGAGATCCCGCTGCAGTCCTACTTCCGTTTAAACGCGGCGGGTGCCGGACAGTTTGAGCACACTCTGATCATCGTCGATGAGGGCGCATCCTTACATTTCATCGAGGGATGTTCCGCTCCGAAGTACAATGTGGCCAATCTTCACGCCGGATGCGTTGAGCTTTACGTCGGAAAGAACGCAAAGCTCCGCTACTCCACGATCGAGAACTGGTCGAAAAATATGTACAATTTAAACACAAAGCGTGCGAAGGTCGAGGAAGGCGGAGTCATCGAGTGGGTATCCGGTTCCTTCGGTTCCCATGTTTCTTACCTCTACCCAATGAGCGTGTTAAACGGTGAGGGCGCAAGATCCGAATTTACCGGGATCACATTCGCCGGTAAGGGACAGAACCTTGATACCGGATGTAAGGTGGTCCACAACGCTCCGAAGACTTCTTCCTATGTAAATACGAGATCGATCTCCAAGGACGGCGGGATCAGCACCTTCCGAAGCTCCGTTGTCGTATCCGCAAAGGCAAAGGGCAGCAAATCCGCTGTCTCCTGCCAGTCCCTGATGCTCGACGATATCTCCCGTTCCGACACGATCCCGGCAATGGATATCCGCACAAAGGACGCCGATGTCGGACATGAGGCAAAGATCGGACGCATCAGTGATGACGCCGTCTTCTATCTGATGTCCCGCGGTATCTCCGAGGAGGACGCGAGAGCCCTGATCGTCAGCGGCTTCGCAGACAATGTTTCAAAGGAGCTTCCGCTTGAATACGCGGTGGAGATGAACAATCTGATCCATCTGGAAATGAAAGGAAGTATTGGATGATGGAGAACATGAAGATCAACCAGCTCCCTTCTAAGACATGGAACTGGCTGAAAATGAATGAGACTGCGGTCTCCGGGATTTCTGTCTCCGGAGCGCATGAAGGAAACCTTGAGATCCCGGAAGGGATCAAAAAAACTGTCTGCCCGGCCGGGCTTCCGGACCGTTTTAAGGATGTCGCTGGCGGCATGGGATCCGATATGGATATGCTGGTAAAGGAAAGTTCCGCGGGTGCAGTACTGCTCTCTGCTGACAGCGATGTCTCCGGGGAACCGGCGCGGATCAGATTTGCCTACGGTGCTTTTGAGCACAGCCTGAACACCTTTGGAATTCTGGCAAAAGAAGGAAGCAATATGACCGTTATCATGGATATGGCGGCTGAACGAAGCGTCGATCCTGAACGGACCGGAAGTCCCAGCCCGGTCGGAGAAAATCCTGCTGCCGTCTCCCAGTCTGAACACACCGGGCTTTCCGCCGTGCAGACAAAATTAATTCTGGAAAAAGACGCGAAGGTGACTCTCGTCCAGATCATCCGCAACAAAAACGCGAAGACCGTTTTGAACGATATCGGGGCAAAGGTTGCTGACGGTGCGAAACTCTCCGTCATCCACTTATTCCTTGGCGGTGACCGGGTCTACAACGGCTGTAAGGCTGAACTTATCGGCAAAAAGAGTAATTTTACAGCAGACATCGCCTACACAGTTGCCGATGACTGCGTGCTCGATATGAACTACGTGGCACTCCACGAGGGAAAGAAATCCGTCAGTGAGATCAGGACCGACGGCGTGCTCCATGAAAACGCGAGAAAGCTGTTCCGCGGGACCATCGACTTTAAGAAGGGCGCTGCGGGGGCTGTCGGGAACGAGAAAGAGGACGTTCTTCTTCTCGACGATGATGTGGTCAACCAGACGATCCCGCTGATCCTCTGCGCCGAGGAGGATGTGGAAGGAAACCATGGTGCCACCATCGGAAAGCTGGATGAGGACCTTGTATTCTATCTGGAAAGCCGCGGCATGGCTCTCGCCGAGATCTACAAAATGATGGCGAAAGCAAGGATCGACGCGGTTCTCCGTTTCGTACCTGATGAGAAGACGAAGGCAGACGTTGCCTCCTACTTAGAAAGCGAGGGTTCCAATGGATGTGAATAAGATCCGGGAAGATTTCCCGCTGTTAAAAAACCGTGACATCATCTACCTGGACAATGCGGCGACTTCCCAGAAGCCCGCATGCGTCCTGGACGCGGAAAAGCGGTTTTATGAGAAATATAACGCAAACCCGTTCCGCGGTCTCTACGAGTTAAGCGAAGAGGCGACGGAATGTTATGAGGACGCAAGAAAGACAGTCGCTGACCTCCTTCACGCGTCATGTCCGGAGGAGATCGTGTTTACGAGAAACGCCACAGAGAGCCTGAATCTTGCGGCCTACACCCTCTCTGAGTACCTGTTAAAGCCGGGCGATGAGATCATTGTCAGCATCATGGAACACCACAGCAATATTCTCCCGTGGCAGCAGGCCGCAAAGCGTTACGGCGCGACAGTGAAATATCTTGAATGTGACATGGACGGAACGATCCCGGCTGAGCGTCTGGAGAGCATGATCACGGACCGCACAAAGATCGCCGCGATCACGCAGATCTCCAATGTTCTCGGATGCAGGAATGATTTAAAGACCTTCGCTGAGATCTGCCACCGACACGGCGTGATCCTGGTCGGCGATGGTGCCCAGAGTGTTCCCCATATCGCTGTTGACGTGCAGGATCTGGGTGTGGATTTCCTTTCTTTCTCCGGTCACAAGATGCTGGCTCCAATGGGAATCGGCGCTCTTTACGGAAAGAAAGAGCTTCTTGAGAAGCTTCCGCCCTTCCTCACCGGCGGCGAGATGATCGAATCTGTCACAAGAGAGGGCGCTGTCTGGGCGGAGGTTCCGCATAAGTTCGAGGCGGGAACCGTCAATGCCGGAGGCGCTTACGCGCTGGCTGAGGCAGTCCGCTACATGAAGAATATCGGTTTCGACGCGATCGAGGCACAGGAGAACAGGCTCACGAGAATCGCCTACGAGGGCATGATGAATATTCCCGGAATCCGTGTTCTCGGGAGCAGCGATCCGGACAACCATCACGGAATCCTGTCCTTCGCTGTCGACGGCGTTCACCCCCATGATGTGGCAGAGATCTTAAACGCTGACAATATCTGTGTCCGCGCCGGTCATCACTGCGCACAGCCGCTGTTACAGTACCTTGGAACCGCCTCCACGACGCGTGTGAGCCTCGCGTTCTACAATACAGAGGATGAGATCCGTGCATTCCTTGAGAGTCTTGGCGGATTAAGGAGAAAAATGGGATATGAGTAATACATTTTATAATGAAATTTTAATTGAACACAATCTTCATCCGACCCACAAGCATGAGCTGCCGGACGCAAACCTCGTCTTAGAGGGCGTAAACCCGAGCTGCGGCGATGATATCTGGCTGAAATTAAAAGTTGAAAACGATGAGATCGTTGACGGGGCGTTCGTCGGGGATGGCTGCGCAATCTCCCAGGCCTCCGCGGATATGATGTTAGATTTGATCATTGGAAAGAAAAAGGATGAGGCGCTGCGCCTCGCAAACCTGTTTCTTGAGATGATCAAAGGAACTGCAAAGGGCGATGAGCTGGAACCTCTGGAGGAAGCTTCCATCTTACAGGATGTGTCCCATATGCCGGCGCGGGTCAAGTGCGCGGTGCTGGGATGGCATACGATGGAGGAGATGTTTAAGAAGGCGGCTGAAGGGAAAATGATTCCAGACAGCTATTCCAAGTAGGTATTTTCGGCACCGAAAATACCGTAATATAATGTCTTGGATGCGGATTTTGCCGATTTAGGATGCGAAGCATCGGCAAAATCCCGTTACTG
>ENA-ORMJ01000795-ORMJ01000795.1-human-gut-metagenome-genome-assembly--contig:-NODE-795-length-22068-cov-11.048244_pt1 | contig 22068 bp, 27 predicted proteins | sample MGYA00242100_ERZ508989 | MGnify/ENA primary metagenome ERZ508989 (study PRJEB26280, sample SAMEA2531403) | human gut metagenome | biome: human gut; feature: human-associated habitat; material: faeces...
CATCACATCTTTTTCGCCCTTTTCCGTCAGATATTCCAGCAGACCGCTTTCTTTTTTGAACGCACTGCATACGGTTTTGACGAACCGTTTTTCAGTCAGCAGCGGCGCAAACCCGGAATAGACTTCAAATTCATCGTCTCCGATGGAAAAGCCTGTACCGGGTCCATCGTCATGCTGGACATAGACGACCTCGATTCCCTGTTCGCGGGCAGTCCGGATCAATTCCCTGATGTTACTGACAAACTTTTCAAACGCATACAGGCGTTCATCCACGATACCTTTCTGTGTATCCACAACCATTAAAACCATGTGTAAGCCCTCCTGTTTTTCTTTGGCTTCATTCTACCATAGACCGTTGCTTTCTACAAGCGGATTCAAAAAAGCCCCACAGGGAAAACCTGTGTTTCACCTGCAGGGATTGATTCAGCCACCCAAGACGATCAGGATCAGCACCACGACCACTGCAATAGCGATCAGGCAGCCGCACCCGCTGCCATCCCCGCCGCCACCGCCATTGTTGTTGTGGTTTCCGCCGCCACCACCGCCGCCGGACGAACCGCCGAAGTTGCGGTTGAACGCCGTCATGTACTGGGCATAGCCCGTATCACCTTTGCCGAAGTAACCATAATCACCGTTTGACATTGTTTTGTCTTCCTCAGAAATATATTTTTTCCCTTCTGAGGTTCATTTTATCGAAAGTGATGTCCAACAAGCATCTCTTTCAAAGCATTTTAAAAGGAGCTGCTGAACGTGGATACGATCTATCTGCTGCCCGGTGAGGAACGCTGCGTTGATTTTCGAGATGTCAATGGAGTCCCGAAGGTACACTACACCTACTGCTCTTTCCGTGGCAGGCTTTTCAACTGCACCTGTTGCACAAAGGATGAAGCGCAACGGCTGTGTGAAGATTGGCTCGTAAAACAGGACCGCTGCTATATAAACTAAAAAATCCGCCGAGGATACTGTTCATGTTGTAGTTGGTTCATTGCAGTTTCAGCTTACAACAAAAAATGAGATAGGCAACCCCTTTCGGGGAAGTCTATCTCATTTTTTCGTTGGGGCTATTTTGCAACAGCCCCCCTTTATAACAACCCTGCCTTACAGTTTGGGAGAAACGCTTAGTGCTTCAGTTCCAGCAGCGCATCGCCCTGCTTTACGGTGCCACTGGCTTTAGCCGCGACAGCGGCATAGTCATCCGTATTGCAGACAATGAGCGGCGTGGTCACGGGATAGCCTTCAGCCTTAATGGCTTCCAGTTCAAAGCGGATCAACGGCTGACCTTTCTTCACCTTGTCACCCTCGTTGACGAGGTAGGTAAAGTGCTTGCCACCCAGCTTGACCGTATCGATGCCGATGTGCATCAGTAGTTCGGCACCATCAGCCGTGGTCATGCCCACGGCATGGTGAGTCTCAAAGGTGGAGGAGATCTCACCGTCAGCAGGTGCCACCAGTTCACCATCGGTGGGCTCAATGGCAATGCCGTCCCCCAGTGCACCGCTGGCAAAGGCTTCGTCCTTCACATCGGCCAGCGGCACGACGGTGCCGTTCAGGCAGGCAGACAGCACGGTATCCTTTGCGGCTGCTGCCGGGGCTGCGGGAACCGTTGCCGGGGCGGGTGTTGCGGTCGCCGCCGGGGTCTTAGGTGCATTTTCCAGATAATCTTCCAGCTTTGCCTTGATGACAGCCACCTTGGGGCCGTATACCACCTGCACACCGTCGCCCTTGCAGATCACGCCGGAGGCACCGGAGGCCTTGAGCATATCCTGTTTGACCAGCGCAACATCCTTGACGGTGCAGCGCAGGCGGGTTGCACAGCAGTCCACGTCGAACAGGTTGTCGGCACCTCCCAGACCTTCTACGATCAGGGCGCTGACCGGATCATCCCCTGCGGGGGCGGTGCTGCCGGAAGCGGCGCTGCGGGCGTTCACGTCCGCACGGGTGTACAGCTTGACTTCCTCGGCATCATCGCGGCCCGGGGTCTTGTAGTCAAACTTGGAGATCATAAAGCGGAAAATGATGTAGTACAGCACAAAGTACACCGCACCGACCACGACCACCCACACCCAGTGGGTCTTGGCGTTGCCCTGCATCACACCGAACAGCACCAGGTCGATGAGACCGCCGGAGAAGGTCATGCCCACGCCCACATTCAGGATGTGCATCAGCATGAAGGACAGACCGGCCAGCACGCAGTGCACGGCGTACATGGGCAGAGCCACAAAGATAAAGGTAAATTCCAGCGGCTCGGTGATGCCGGTGAGGAAAGCCGTCAACGCAGCAGACAGCAGAAGGCCGCCTGCCGCCTTTTTCTTTTCCGGCTTGGCGCACTGGTACATCGCCAGCGCTGCGCCGGGCAGACCGAACATCATAAAGGGGAACTTACCGGCCATGAAACGGGTAGCGCTGACCGAGAACACCGTGGTGGACTTGGAAGCCAGCTCGGCAAAGAAGATGTTCTGTGCGCCGGTCACGGTGACGCCATCGATGATGGCGGTGCCGCCCACAGCGGTCTGCCAGAACGGCATATAGAACACATGATGCAGTCCAAAGGGAATCAGCGCACGCTCCAGCAGGCCGTAAATAAAGGTACCTGCGTAGCCGGAAGCCAGCACCAGTGCACCCAGCGCGGCAATACCGCTCTGCACCACCGGCCAGATATAGAACATGGCAATGCCGACCACCAGATACACGATGGAGCTGACGATGGGCACAAAGCGTGTACCGCCAAAGAAAGCCAGCACCTGCGGCAGCTCGATCTTATAGAACTTGTTGTGCAGCGCCGCCACGCCCAGACCGACCACGATGCCGCCGAATACACCCATTTGCAGGGTCGTGATGCCCAGCATGGTGGTGGTGGAGTTGGCAGGCATCGCTTCTACGCCGCCTGCCGCATTGATCATGGCCTGAATGGCCGTATTCATAATGATATAGGCCACTGCGCCGGACAGGGCGGCCACCTCTTTTTCCTTGCGGGCCATGCCGATGGCTACGCCCATGGCGAACAGCAGCGCCAGATTGTTGAACACGGCGCTGCCGGTCTGGCTCATCACGTCCAGAATGGTGTAGATCAGGGTACCGGGGTGGATGACGCTGTTCAGGCCATAGGCCGCCAGCATGGTTTCGTTGGTGAACGAGCTGCCGATACCCAGCAGCAGGCCCGCTACAGGCAGCAGTGCAATGGGCAGCATAAAGCTGCGTCCCACGCGCTGCAGCACGCCAAAGATCTTGTCTTTCATCTTCAGTTCTCCTTTTCTCAAGTTCGTATCCAGCATATATATCCACACAGGAAAGACCTGTGGAGAATCAAAGGTAAAGCAAAAGAGCTTATTTTCCCATCCGGATCCGTTTCAGATGAATCGTAAGGAACACCAGTTCCTCGTCCGAAAGCTCCTTGTGCCAGGTGTTGCGGACATACTCCGCAATGCAGCAGGCGCATTTGTAGTGTTCGCTGCAATTGCGGGCAATCAGGGCGCGGAACACTTCGTCGTGGGTATCGTTTTCCTGCTCCTGTTTTCCTTGAAATACGCGTTGCGCAAAAAAGCGCAAATGCACTGTAAAGCGGCTGAAATCCAGTGCATCCCGGTCAAAATGGCAGTTGTAAAAGTATTCCACCACCTGCACGCAGCCATCCACAAAGCGGGTGACATCGTTCACCACGCTCATGGTGGTGTTGAGCTCTGCGTTGACGATGTGCAGCGCAATGAAGCCGCCCTCGTCGTCCGAAAGGTCTGCATGGCAGCGCTGGCGGATGGTGGCAAGGCACTCCATGCCAAGGCGATACTCTTCCGGGTAAAATTCCCGAATGGGAGCCATCAGCGGGTTGGAAAAGCGAATCCCCTGCTCGCTGCGCTGAATGGCAAAGCTGATGTGGTCGGCCAGCGTGATGAGCAGGCTCTCGTTCAGCGGGTAGTTCACCCGGCTGCGGATCATTGCCACCAGCTCATCGGTGAGCAGCAGATGCTCATACGGGATCTGTTCCAGAAGTTCCACCAACTTCTGCTGCACGGCAGGGCTGGTCATGCGGTAGCTGCGCTCCACGGTTTCAGCCTCGATTTTATAGCCCGGCTTAACGCCAAAGCCCAGACCGCGTCCGGTGACGATCAGCTCACAGCCCGTGGGATCCACCACGCGCAGAATGTTGTTGTTGATCGGTTTTTTGACGGTATATTGCATTGTTTCTCCTCCTCAGGTTGAAAAAGGCAATAAAAAAAGACCACTCTTGACACAGCAAACATACCGAAGGCTGAAACACGCTTTCGGCTTGTGCTATGCAGAGTTGGTCTAGCCCGCCAAACGGTAACAATCCAACGACGCTGCTCACGTACAATTTTCTTTTTTGTAAGGCACGAACAAATTAAGCACTTGAATGGAAATTTATTCTATGCTTGATTACAATACCACATTCTTTGCGGAGTGTCAAGATGGGAACGAGTTTCTTTTTCACTTTATCAATTTTGCCCAAACTCAGGTGATTTTCTACAGCAAATTGACAAGTAAGAATATTCCTTTTTTGCTTTATATGTGCAGTTGTTTTCAATCGAGATCATTGCGGAGAAAGCTGTGTTCCATCTCGTAACTCATCACCTTCACAAAAAACGCTCAAGAATTGCTGCCCTATATACAAAAAAGCCGCCGAGGACACCTCCACAATGGGAAGAGTCCTCGACGGTATTCGCTTATCGGGTATGCTGCGGTCTGAGAACGTCCTTCTGTACAGCTTTCTATCCGCATCAACGATATTTTCGGAGGGGCGGTACAAAAACATTCAGATTGATCGACTTTGCGATAAAGGGATGCTATTTTGCAACAGCCCCAAAATCAGCTTTTTCTTAAATTACAGCTGGCCCATAGCATGCTTTGCAGCCAGCATACCAAAGGTGTAGCAACGACCCAGAGACAGACCGGTCTGGTGGAACGGATAGTCCGCGCCGCCGTAGAACACGCCGCCCACGTTGCCGACGCAGTACAGGCCGTCGATGACGTTGCCGTCAGCATCCAGAGCCTGACCGTTGGCGTTGGTGTTCACGCCGCTGTCGATGGAGGACACGCGGATGTGCTTGCGGATGCCCCAGAAGGGAGCGGTGACGATCTTGTGCATGTAAGCGCTCTTCTTACCGAAGTCCACGTCAGTGCCCTTGTCGCACAGCTCGTTGTAGCGGTCGATGGTCTTCTGCAGCTCGTCTGCAGGCACGCCCAGCAGACCGGCCAGCTCTTCGATGGTGTCGGCCTTGTAGGTATCGATGAGGTTGGTGAACACGCCCTGCGGGTTCTCCACGGCACCGGGGATGTACTTGGTCATCACCTGCTCGGGGATGGGGCCGTTGGCGTAGCTCATGTAGTCGTTATCGTAGATCTGGCAGTACCAGCCCAGAGAACCGTCCGGATGGTTTGCATCCACGTTGTTGCCGTTGAACTTGGGCACATACTTGGTGATGTTGCCCATGTAGACAAAGCCGGTGTCCTCGTTGCAGAAGCGCTTGCCCTCCATGTTGACGTACAGGAACGGTTCCTCGTACATCAGGCCGGAGTCGAAGTCGTGCATCATCTTGGTGTGGCCCAGATTTTCCATCTTTGCACCTGCATCGATGGCCATGATGTGGCCGTCGCCGGTCTTCTGGTACTGCTTCTTGTCGAAGCCGTCCACATCGGGGCACCAGCGCTTGACCATGGCCTCGTTGTTCATGTAGTCGCCGGTGGCCAGAATGACGCCCTTGGAAGCGTTGAACTGGATGTACTTGCCGTTTTCGTCCTTTGCGATGACGCCGGTCACCTTGCCGTTCTCATGCACCAGCTTGACGGCGGGGGTGTTGAAGAAGGCCTCCAGATTGGAGTTCTTGGCCTGCACGTTCTCCAGCACAGTGGCCAGCACGTCGCCCACGTTCTTGGGCTTGGGGCCGATCCACGGAGCAAAGAAGTAGCAGTGCTCATCGCCGAAGTCGTAGGTGTCCATGCGGTCCTTCCACACGCCGGTCAGATCCTGGCTGGTGCACATGTAGGCGAAGATCTCCTTCTCGTCGTTGTGCAGCAGGTCGGAGGGGTTCTTGTTGCTGTCCACGAGGCTGCCGTCGCCGTACTCGGTCTGGTCGGTCAGGCCGGCGCGGTTCAGGTACCACATCAGGGCCTCTTCGGAGTTCTCGACGTAGGCGTTCAGCAGGCTGGTATCAGCGCGCCAGTCGCACAGGCCGTTGGTCATGTGCACCCACATCTTCTTGCCCGCGTCGGTGGACTTGGACTTGATGATGGCGGAACCGCAGTTGCCCTGGCTGACCACGATGCTCTGCTTCTGCAGCAGAGCCACATGGCCGCCCAGCTCGGCAGCCCAGCCTGCGGCGGGCACACCGGCAGCACCGGCACCCACGACGACCACGTCAAAGTCCTTGGTCTCGTCGGGGGTGATGTCGCCCAGCTCGCACACAGAGGACTCCACTTCCTCCACGCTCAGGCCGTCGGGGACAACGGTCTCAGCTTTGTTGGCCTCGGTGGGGGCAACGGCCACGCCCTTGGCCTGATTGATGCAGCTCTCGGCAGCCTTCCGGATGGCGTCGGAGGTGATGGTTGCGCCGGAGTGGCCGTCCACCTCGCTGGACTGTGCGTCCAGGATCTTCTTCACCATCTCATCGGCGATGTCGGCACCGTAGCCCTTGGTCTCGTTTGCAACGTCGATCTGCACATCGGTGATGGCGTCAGCGCTGAATGTCATGGTCACGGTGACGGGGGTGGCGGTGTTGATGCCGGTAGCGGTGGCGCTGTAGGTGCCTGCAGTGTAGGTACCGGCAGCAGTGCTGCCAGCAACTGCGCTGTTGCCGCAGCCGGCCAGCAGGCCTGCGGCAGCTGCACCCAAGGTAGCAGTGCGCAGGAAGTTGCGACGGGAAATCTTTTCGCTCATAATCGTTCTCCTTGCCTTTTCTTTTTTCTTCGTGTGATCCGTGTTTGGCAACAAAGTCCGCAAACTTTGTTACTGGATAAACAAAGCTTACACGTTAGAGCAGCGCGAAGGTCAAGGGCTATTTTGACAAAAATATCACAAGAATTTGTCTGATATAACAAATTCTCGTGATATTGCAATTTTATGTATATATTTTTGTCCGCGTCAGGTGGTAATTCACGATGCTCCCATCAGGATGCTCCCGGCTAGCAGCGATGCTGCTGAAGGTCTCGCCCACCGCACGGAACCCGCGCTGCACGATCTCCGCATGCAGGTCGTCCAGCGAGTCCCACCCAAAGGACCCTCGATAATCCTTTTTCCAAATGGTAGTCAGATAGTCTCCGCCGCACACCACCTCCACATGCTTTGTGCGCTTCAGCCCCAGCCTGCGGGCGGCATCGGCCTCAATCATAAGGCCGTAGTCGTACTCGTTGCGTCCCACCCGAAACTGCTCCATCACCCGCCGGGGCAGGCGGCTCACCCAGCGGGTCGCAGGCATACATTCCAGCCATTCAGCCTTTTCCTGCTGCAATTCTTTATCTCGGTCTGCTGCTTCTTCCTGTGAGAAGGTCAGTCGCCACATTTCCGGGAAATTCTGCACCCAGATGCGCCCAGCATTCTGTTCCAGTGTGCGGTACTGCTCCCGCTTGTGTTCCAAAAAACGGATGGCCAGTTCGTCCAGCACCTGCCTGCGCCGCAGCTGGGCGATCTGATGGTTGAACATGGCGTCGCTCTGCTCCACCGTGGGTGCGCCGATCAGCTCCCGGCATTCTTCCAGCGAGAGCTCTGCCGCCCGCAGTTCCCTGCACAGGTTGAACCGCCGGGTATCAGTGACTGTATAATAACGGTAGCCGGTATCCTCGTTGACCTCGGGGTGGATCAGACCCATTTTTTCATAGTAGCGCAAAGTATGGGTTGTAACACCAAGTAGAGATGCCATCTCACTGATGGTATAGCGCATAACAGTAAGCTCCTTTCCGGGCAGCAGAACCTTAGAGCTGCTCGAATGTTATTTTTCTATCCATCCTTATTATATCGTATCCGCGCACCGTTTCAAGTAAAAAAACTTTGCCGTTCTCCGCCGGAAAATACCGGGCAGCAAAAGCAGGGCGTTGGCTTGGATGCCGTGACCGGCAGAGAGTAGGACTGTGTTTTAGCAGAATAAATCCAACATCTTAAACCTGCTGCATAAACAAAAATCCGCCGAGGATGCCTCCCAACTGGGAAAGCTCCTCGGCGGTATTCGTTTATCGGGTCTGGGTTTTCTCGGTGGTGTCCTTTTCCTCCGCAAAAAATCGCTCCACATTTTTCTGTGCCCGGACCAGTTCCTGCATCTCGTCCCGTGCTTTGCGGTAGTCCGGGTAGGCTGCTTTCTTCTTGGTCAGCAGCTCTGCGAACTCCGCATCCAACTCCTTGACCTTCGGCAGCTTCTGCAGTCCGGCTTCGTCAAAGGCAGCTTTCGCCGCCTTATGCAGAGTGATTTCCTCCCGGTGGGCTTCCAAAAACTTTTTACTGTACCCCGACTTGCGGTACAGGCTCCCGTTCAGGAGCATCGTGTTGTACAGCACCGGGCGATGGTTCATCAGGTACGTCCGGCGCAGCCTGCCGTACCGGTTCAGCTGCTTCCGGGGCTGATTCAAGGTCAGGTTCGGCAGAAAATACGAGCCGTCAACGATGCCGAGGATGTCACTGCTGTTGTTGTCCCAGTAGGACTGCACCAGTTTTCCGGCCACATCCGCCAGCTGCTGGCCAAAACTTTCGCTGTGATCAGAAATTCTGCCCAGTGCTCCCACTGTCGCGAAAAGCTGTCTGCCGTTTTGCAGGCAAGTGCAAGATATTCTTCGGTTTTGTTTGGCATTTGAAGCCTCCTTTCGGTTTCAGAGTACAAAAAGAGCGGGCAGCCGTTTCATCGCTGCCCGCAGAGGTATGGAATGATTTACTTATTTGATAAACTGGAAGTTGTTACTCAATCAAATTCCGTAATGAATAACCCATTTATTTTTGTCCAATGCCTTTTTTAACAGTTTCTTTAATTCGCACAATTCAGGAATATCAGCAATGCTATCAATAAACGCCTTTAATGAACAGGGCGGAACAAGTGTAACACCACAATATGCAAGCCCTTTGCCTTTAACAGAAAGTGTATGCCAATAAAAGTCAATGGATGAAAGTCTTTCAACAACACCTTCTAAATCTTTATCATCAACAGAAATGCATTCGTATTTCCACGGTTCATATTCGTCATATCGCTCGCTCTGCCGAGGAGTATTCATCATAATTCCAAACTCATGTTTTGCCATATACCATCACCTCCGCAAATTCCGATTTATCAAATTGAACAGGGATATTCAGTTTCGCTCGAATCCAAGATAACGGGTACCCTGAAAACTCAGCTTACCGATGTCGCCCTCCACAAGCATTCCGTAGTCCGAACCACTTACGGTAAGCTCCATGCGGTCGCCGCTCTCTACCTGAAAGGTCACATAATAGGTCGTGAACGTATGCGCCATCGTATTGTCTGTATGGTGGCGAGAAACTTCCGTTCGCTTTGCCACAACCGTTGCCGGAACAGTCAGCCGCGGCGAATGGTTGTTTTTATTCCATGTACTGATGTTTCCGATGATGGTGTATAGGATCATACCCAAAACCACAAGGAACAGGATGGGAAACAGAATGCTGAACAGCATATCAAATCCAGCGTAAAACATCTTATTCCTCCAAAATTTCTTCCAGCAGGTTCTTTATGTCCTCCAGGAAGGATTCTTCTCCGATGGTATTCACTTTGAAAAACACCGCCTGACTGCCTCCTGCGGTGATGGCAGACAGCCGGATGGGGCTGTCCCCATTCTGGAACATGGTCAACGTCAGGCTCAGGCGGTTGCCGCCCATCATGCTGTACCGTTCAAACACACGGACACTGCACCGGGCATCGCCCTCTTTGAAATCACTGCCTGCCTCTAAATCTGCCGACCAACTGCTGTCCGGGATTTCCTGTTCCAGCTTCCGAAGCAGTTTGTCAAAATTCTTGTTTCGGATGGTCTTTTCAAAGATTGCCATAATGGTTCCTCCGTTATGCCAACGAAATTCGGTTCCTTTATCTGGAACACGAGCGAAGCTGCCGAAAAATTGCAGAGAAGCTCCTCTCAATAACCGAAAGCCAGTGCGCCGCCATCCACGGCAAAATCCTGTCCGGTGATGTAAGCGGCACCATCGCCCACCAGGAACTCGGCCATCTTACCCAAGTCGCGGGTGTCACCGTAGGCGTGCAGCGGCATCCGGTTCAGAATTTTCTGCTCCCGGGCTGCGTCCACTACCTGCTCGTTCATTTTGCTGCGGAACCACCCCGGCGCAATGCTGTTGACGGTGATGTTGTCCTGCGCCCACTCCACGGCCAGAGCGCGGGTCATCGCCAGCACAGCGCCCTTGCTGGCACAGTACGGCACCACCTCGCTGAAGCCCAGATGGGCGCTCATGCTGGTGATGTTGATGATGCGGCCCTTGTCCGCACTTTTCTTCAGATAGGGGTAGCAAATCACACTCATCTGGAACAGATATTTGACATTCACATTCATGATATTGTCAAACTGCTCCATGGGAAAGTCCTCGGCCCGGCATTTATAGCTGACGCCTGCGTTGTTTACCAGAAAATCCAGACAGCCGTTATGCTTTGCGGCCAGCTCCGCCACCAGTGTTTTCATAGCTTCTGCATTGCCGATGTCACCCCGCAGATGGACAACGCCCGGTGCACTTTCGCCTACACCCTCTTTGGGCTTGCCGGTGCGGCTGATGACATAAACTGTCGCGCCGGCCTGAGCCAGCACATTTGCGATCTGGAAACCGATTCCGCTGCTGCCGCCGGTGACGATACCGGTCTTTCCCTTCAAACCTGCCATAAAAAGCACCTCTTATCTTTTATCTGCGACCTGAAAGCTGTCAGTTTCAGTATATCATACCTTTGCAGGATGCGAAAGCTCTTATGTACGCCGCCCGCAGGCGGCAAAAATCAGTTCATTGGAAATTCCAGTCCTGCAAACTCGGCATCCGTCAGCCGTTTCAGCTTTTCAATGACCTGCTCTGACAGTTCCCGCAAAGCAGTTTCATCCGGCATCAGGTAGCACTGCACCAGCCGCAGCTCCCGCACCAGCCCCTGCCGGGTGCCGGTATTGTAGAGCATCATCAGCATCAGCTCATCATGGTTAAATTGCATGGTCATTCCTCCCCTTCCGGTACTTTGTGGGATTGCATTCCGGCATATCGCATTTCACCTTGAGTTGGCTCAGCACCGAAGATCGTTCCTGCTTACTTGCGCTCTGCAATGTCGCTCATCTTGTTGAAGAAGCCGGAAACGGCACGCTCCATGCCGTCGATTTTGCGGCTCATGTTCTCAATGGTCTTTGCGGTCATAGGCAAAGATGCTCCTGCCCTCTGCGCTGATTTCCGCCGCACGGACAGAGTGCGGAATGGGCTGCTCAAACACCCGGATTTTGCTGCCGTACACCTGCCGAATCAGTGCATCGATTTCCCTGCCGTAATTGGTACGACTGTCCGTCATGGTCATCAGGATACCATCGATTTTCAGCTTCGGGTTGATTTGCCGGCGCACTTTCTGAATGGTCTGCAGCAGCTGCTCCAGTCCCTTTGCCGAAAGGTACTGCGCCTGCACCGGAATCAGAGTGGTATCCGCTCCCGCTGCATTCTGCGTTTCGAAGAGCAGGTATCCACCAGAAGATTCACGATTTGATGGATGGTGTCCTCCTCATCCGGGCAGACCCGGAGCAGCAAGTCCACCTCCAACGACTGCATAAAATACGCTTCCAGCCGTGTGCGCTCATCCGGTTCGCTCTCCGCGTCGGAAGAGAAAGGATCAGGTTCACTCCCCTCGGTTTCATTCCACTCAGTCTTATTTCCTCGTGATTTTGCCGTCTCCGGCTGCGCTGAATCCGCGGCACCGGAACCGTTCTTTTCACGATTCCGGAAACGCAGGTCTGCAAAGTTTTTGACGTAAATCAGATTGGGTTTTCCCAGCCCGCGCCGTTTGCGCTCGATCAGACCAAACTTTTCCAGTTCCCGGAACAGTTTGGTTGCCTTGTTGTCTGCGCAGCCCAGTGCATCCATGACCTCCTGCACAGGAAAAATGATATACACCCTTCCCTGCTCATCCAGCCATCCGTTTTTCACCGACAGCCCCATGCGGTCCAACAGGATGCCGTACAGCGTTTTGGCATCAGTGGACAGGTCCTTGAATTTTATGTCCCGGAATAAAATTTTGGGCACCCGGAAATACGAGAACATCTCGCCCGACTGCCCATAGAAATAGTCAAACATCCTGACTTCCTCGCTTGTTCTGCCTTGTCACATCCTTGACACCTCCGTTCGTAGTATGATGAAATATGTATGACTATCGTTATTTTTCTTTACAAAGATGGCCTGCCATGCTACAATAGCCGCATCTACGGCCACTGGACAACAGGAACGGAGTATCTCATGGCCAAAACTGCTGACACCATTGCCATCTATTCCCGCAAGTCCCGCTACACCGGCAAGGGTGAAAGTATCGGAAATCAGATCGACCTCTGCCGCGAATATATCCGCACTCACTTCGGCGATGCCGCCGCGGAACATGCCGTTGTCTTTGAGGACGAGGGCTTTTCCGGCGGCAACCTGAACCGCCCGGATTTCAAAAAGATGATGACTGCGGCCAAAGAGCGGAAATTCAAGGCCATTGTGGTCTACCGTCTGGACCGCATCAGCCGCAACATCAGCGACTTTTCCAGCCTGATCGAGGAACTGGGGCGTTTGGGCCTGACCCCTGCCCTATGCCATCCGGATCACACCATGCTTTCCCTGCCGAAAAGATGCCGAAACGCAAAAAGCCCCCGGAGAGCCTTTGGGTAGCACTGCTCCCCTGTCATATACTCATCCTGCCACAGACTACCTTTTTCTACAAGCAGAAAACGATTCTGAACCCTCTTTCCCCGTTCATATTGTATGGGAGAACGGTTTTGGAGGTGTTCCGTATGCTGTTGACCCTGCTGCAATTTTTTGCATCCAAATTCCTCGTGCTTGCGCTCCATCTGGAAGCGGGCAGTTTCCCCCGCCCGCTCAGCCCACAGGAGGAGATCCGGACTTTCGCCGATCTGCGGGCCGGTGATCCATCCGCCCGGGAAAAGCTCATCCGCCACAATCTGCGCTTAGTGGCGCACATCGCAAAGAAATACTATGCTCTCCCCTCTGAGCAGGACGATTTGATTTCCATCGGCACCATTGGCCTGATGAAAGCCGTGGACACCTTCGACTCCACCCGCCGGGCGCGCTTCTCCACTTATGCCAGCCGGTGCATCGAAAACGAGCTCCGGATGCACTTCCGGCGGGAGCGGAAGAACGCCCCCACCCTCTCGCTTCAGGAGACTCTTGATGCCGGAAAGGAAGACTCTGCCCTCACCCTCGCCGATGTGCTGCAGGACGGCTTCTGCATGGAGGACAGCTGTGAAAAGCAGGACGATGCCCAGCGCCTGCGCCGCCTCATCGAGGGGCTGCCCGCCCGGGAGCGGAAACTTATATTATTAAGGTACGGTCTGGCAGGCCAGCCGCCGCTGACTCAGCTGGAAACGGCAAAACTGCTCCAAATAAGCCGGAGTTACGTTTCCCGGCTTGAAACACACGCACTGGAGCTTTTGCGGGCCGGATGGGAGCAGCCTTAGCTCCCTCTTGCATTCCTCACCGAACTGTGGTACAATACTAAGGCACACGAATCGTGTGCCTTGTCGGACAGCGCCTGCTGCGTGGTTCGGCATACGGATGCGGGTCCTGTACGATGGAGCCGCAGTGAACCAGGTCAGGTGGGGAACCAAGCAGCCTTAAGCGGCGCGCCCCGTGCGTTTCAGTCAGCCTGCATCCGTATGCCGAGTTACGCAAGGCGGGGGTCAAACCCCGTCAGCGCTGTCCGATTTTTTATTACTGACGGGAGGGAAGCACCGATGTATCGCGCATTATACCGCAAATGGAGACCCCAGCGGTTTGAGGATGTCGTCGCACAGCGCGGCACCGTCACGGCGCTGCGCAATCAGGTGGCGTCGGGCCGCGTAGGCCACGCCTATCTGTTTACCGGCGTGCGCGGCACAGGAAAGACCAGCTGCGCGAAGATCTTCGCCAAGGCGGTCAACTGCCTCCACCCCAACGGCGGCGACCCCTGCGGCGAGTGCGAGATCTGCAAGGGCATCGACAACGGCAGTATCCTCGACGTGGTGGAGATGGACGCCGCGTCCAACAACGGTGTGGACGACATCCGCGACCTGCGGGACGAGACAGCCTACACACCCAGTGCCTGTCATTATAAGGTATACATCATCGACGAGGTACACATGCTGTCCACAGCGGCCTTCAACGCCCTGCTGAAAACGCTGGAAGAGCCGCCCGCCCATGTCATCTTCATCCTCGCCACGACCGAGATCCAGAAAGTCCCCGCCACCATCCTCTCCCGCTGCCAGCGGTACGATTTCACCCGCATCGGGCCGGAAGACATCGCCCAGCGGGTCGAGTATATCGCCGGTCAGGAGGGCTTAGAGTTGACGACCGGTGGTGCAGAGCTGATTTCCCGTCTGGCTGACGGTGCCATGCGCGACGCCCTCTCGATCCTCGACACCTGCGCCGGCGTGACCGCAAAAATCGATGCCGATGTTGTCCGCCGGATGGCGGGCGTCACCGACCGGAGCTACCTGTTCCATATTTCGGATGCTCTGGAAGCGCAGGACGGCGCAGCGGCGCTGGCGCAGCTGGCCGCACTGCGGCAGCAGTCGGTGGATGTGAAGCGTCTGACGGAAGAGCTCATCGCCCACTACCGCGCCCTGATGCTGGCGGCTCTGCCCGGCGGGCAGAGCCTGCTGTCCGGTGTTTCCCCCGAAGAGGAACAGCAGTACCTCGAAAAAGGCCCTCAGCTGGGCCAGCGGGAGGCCATCCGGGCCATCCGTACGCTGGGCAGCGCCCTTGAGCATATGACCCGGGGCAGTGACCAGCGCATCGAGCTGGAACTGGCCCTCTTCACCCTCTCGGAGCCGCCGCAGGCCGCAGCTGTCCCCGTGGCGGCAATGCCTGTGCAGGCTGCTGCTCCGGCCGTCCGCCCCTTTGTTTCGGCACCGGTCCAGCCTGCGCCGCAGCCTTTCATGAGTACACCTGCTGCACCCGTGGAACCTGTGGCCGCATCGGCAGTGGAAAAGGAGCCTGCTCCCGCGCCCGCTGCAGAGCCGAAGGCCGCTGTCCCGGATATTCCAGAGTCCCCCGCGCCCGCAGACGAAGAGCTTCCACCACCGCCCGACGAGCCGCCGGTGACGGAGTCGTCCTCCCTGCCCTGGGACGAGCCGACTGCGCCGGTCACTGCGCCTGTACCGGAAGAGAGACCGGTGGAGTCCGCTGCCCCGGAGTACACTGCCGACCCGGCTCTCAGCCGACCCCGCAAGGTGGCCGCAGAGGGCGTCAATCCCTTCGAGCAGTGGAGCGAGGTCGTCAAGCTCTTACAGGAGAAGGACCCGATGCTTCACAGCTACCTGCGCAAATCGAAGGCGTACTTCGATGGCACACGGGTGCTCATCGACGGCGGCAAGACCTTCCGGGACTTCATCCGTGTCAACAAGGACAGCCAGCGTCTCATCAAAAAGCTCATCGCGCAGGTGTCAGGCGTCGCGGTGCCGATCGGCCCCTACGAGCCCCGCACCGCCGCAAAGCACACCTCCAATGCCGAACAGTCGCTCCATGCGCTGGAAAAGCTGGGTCTGGACGTGAGCATTGAGGACAGCGCGAAGAAAAAATATAAACAATAACTTTTAAGGAGAACCAATTATGAAAGCAAGAATGCCCGCAGGCTTTGGCCGCCCCGATATGAACGCCCTGATGCGTCAGGCTCAGAAGATGCAGGATGACATGAAGGCCAAGCAGGCCGAGCTGGAAGCCGCCGAGTACACCGGCAGCGCCTCCGGCGAGATGGTCACTGTCCGCATGAACGGCAAGCACGAGGTCCTTGGCATCACCATCAAGCCCGAGGCCGTTGACCCCGACGACATCGAGATGCTGGAAGACCTGGTGGCCGCCGCCGTCAACGCCACCGTCAAGCAGGTGGACGAAACTGCCGAGGCCGAGATGGGCAAGCTGACCGGCGGTCTGAACATCCCCGGCCTCTAAGCGGGAGGGATACGCATGGGTTACACCGCAGCGCCGCTGGAAAAGCTTATTGAGCAGTTCAGCCAGTTCCCGGGCATCGGCCGCAAGGGCGCGACCCGGATGGCCTATCAGGTGCTGAGTATGTCGGACGCGGACGCCGCGGCACTGGCCGAGGCCATCCAGAACGCCCACACCCGGCTCCACCGCTGCCGCGTCTGCCAGAACTACACCGAGGCCGAGCTCTGCCCCATCTGTTCCAGCGCCAAGCGGGACCGCTCCACCATCTGCGTGGTCGAGACGCCCCGCGATGTGCAGGCCTTTGAGCGCACCCGGGAGTACCACGGCCTGTATCATGTCCTCCACGGCCTCATCAGCCCCATGGACGGCATCGGTGCCGAACAGCTCTCGGTGAAGGAGCTGTTGGCCCGGCTGGGCAGCGGCGAGGTGAAAGAGGTCATCATGGCCATGAACCCCACCGTCGAGGGCGAGGCCACGGCCATGTATCTGGCAAAGCTCATCAAGCCCCTGGGCATCAAGACCACTCGTCTGGCCTACGGTCTGCCCGTGGGCGGCAGCCTCGAGTACACCGATGAGACGACGCTTTACCGCGCGCTCTCCGGCCGCGACGAGCTGTAAAGAGCAGATTTTATAGAACCTTAACGATTCTTTCAAAAATCGCTCTTGAAAATCCAGCAAAATGTGATATAATGACAGGACAGTAAAGGAAAGGAGGCGCGCTTCATGGCACCTGCCAAGGAACATCCGGCGACAAAGACCATCGCCACAAACCGCGAGGCGCGTCACGAGTATTTCGTGCTCGAAGCGCTGGAAACGGGCGTCGAGCTGAAAGGCACCGAGGTCAAGAGCCTGCGTGCCGGCGGCGTCAACCTGAAAGACAGCTGGGTCGATATTGAGGACGGCGAGCTGCTGGTCAAGGGAATGCACATTACTCCCTACGACCACGGCAACATCTTCAATCAGGACCCTCTGCGGGTGCGGCGTCTGCTGGCCCACAAGACCGAGATCCGGCGTCTGCACCAGCAGTGCAAGCTGCAGGGCTATACTCTCGTTCCCCTTTCTCTCTACTTCAAGCATGGCCGCGTCAAGATGGAAGTCGGCCTGTGCAAGGGCAAAAAGCTCTACGACAAGCGTGCCGACGCCGCCAAGCGCGACGCCAAGCGCTCCATCGACCGGGCTGTGAAGTCCAACGGCAAATTCTACTAAATCTCTTTCAGGCAGCATTCCTGCCCTGAGAACACCAAGCTTTCTGCGCATGGCAACATGCGCTTTATGGGGGCGTAAAGGTTTCGACGGGGGGAGCGAGGCCTGGGCAGCGGGTAGCAGTGGGGGAACTGCTCTAAACTCCTCCAAAAAATTAACTGACAACAATAATTATCAGTTGCTCGCAGCCTGAGTGCTGCGCGTTCCGCCCACTCTTGTGTCGTGTGGGGCCGGGGCGTCCTTTAGACACAGCACCTGAACGGACCTAAGCTTTGCGGACCGGCAGGAACTCATGAAGCTACTGAAGCGTTAGCCTGACGACCGGCGTGACGCGGAGGGAATGTTGTAGATCGCCTGCACCCGGAGACACCTACGCTGAACTCTTTTCGGACATGGGTTCGACTCCCATCGCCTCCACCACACGTGAGCCAGACGAACCCTCTGTGCTCCACCAAGGGGAAGAGCCTCACCGCTTTGCAGTGAGGCTCTTCCCTTTTCATCTTACAGCATCCTTATCCCATGAAATCAAGCAGCACGTCGATGTCCTGACTGATGGCGCGGAGATAGTTAGCTCCGCCGCGCCGGCCGTCATAGTTCCGGACGCGGCTGCTCATCTCCGTCAGGAGCTCTTCCTTCCGCACCAGAACGGGGTCTCCGATCCACTCGTCTTTCTCTATAAAGGCTTCCAGCTGCTCATATTCTTTTATGATACGGACGTTGGACAGGTTCTCCGGGAGGGTACGGGCATCGAACCAGTCCGGCTGCGCGTGAAAGTCCAAAGGCGGCAGCGGGTCCAGAGGCTCATCGGCGTCCCACACATAGGGATGCCGGTCATCTTCTTCCGCCGTCTTCTTGAAGCGTCCTACCCGATTCTCGGCCTTGCCGACCGTCTCATAGTGGTTGAACAGCGCCTCAGCGTCGTAACCATAGAGCTCGTAGGCGTCCGAATAGCGGTCTGCATAGTCCTTGTACTGGAACGTCTCGACGCTCTCCGTCCCCGGGGTAAGGTCAAGCCAGATGCTCACCGCCTCCGCATGGGTGGGCAGAGCTGCCATGACCGTCAGGGCCAGAACCCCCGATGTGACCGCCGCAATAAATTTTCTTCGCATGATAAAACCTCCTTTTTATGAGCGGTTCATCCCAGAATCGAGAATCTCCGCACTTCTACCTTGTTATTCTCCACGCCGGAGCAGTCCTGAAAGACTTTATGCCGTATCCGACCCCGGATGGTGTGTGTTGCCGCTGACTTCCTTCGTGCTGGCGATGCCGTAGCCGAGGGAGACGTCCAGCGTATTCCCTTTCAAGGCGCTGAGCTGATAGCAGATGCGCCGCCCGTTGTCGCCGCTCAGGGTGATGCGGCTGTTCTGGATGACCGTGCAGCCGCCGTTTCGCTCTTCTGCCCACAGCCGCACAAAAGCAGCACCGCCATGAGGACAAAGGCCAACGCTTTTATTTTCACGTTCGAATGTTCTCCTTCTCTGCCGGGGCTTCTTATGCTTATCATACCATAAACCGCAGTCTCTGTACAGCCAAAAGAGCCGCTACCCGCAAAATGCGGCAGCGGCTCTTTTCAGCTTTTCAGTTCAGCCGGGTGTCAGCTCAGGACTGGCAGGCGGTGATGAGGCTCATCTTGTAGACCTCGTCGGCGTTGCAGCCACGGGACAGGTCGTTGATGGGAGCGTTCAGGCCCTGCAGGATGGGGCCGTAGGCAGCGTAGCCGCCCAGACGCTGTGCGATCTTATAGCCGATGTTGCCGGCCTCGATGCAGGGGAAGATGAAGGTGTTGGCCTGACCGGCGACCTTGCTGCCCTTGCACTTGACCTGTGCGACCTCGGGAGCAACGGCTGCGTCGAACTGCAGCTCGCCGTCAATAGCCAGCTCGGGGGCCATCTCCTGAGCCTTGATGACAGCGTCGTGGCTCAGAGCGACGGTGCCGCCCTTGCCGGAGCCCTTGGTGGAGAAGCTCAGGACAGCGACCTTCGGGTCGATGCCGAACAGCTTAGCGGTCTTAGCGGTCTCGACAGCCACCTCAGCCAGCTTGGCAGAAGCAGCCACCTTGACCTCGCCGGTAGCCTTATCGACGGTATCGGTGTAGTCGATGTTGACGGCGCAGTCGCCCATAGCGATGCGCTTCAGGCCCTCTTCGCCGCAGTCACGGTCCAGAATGAAGCAGGAGCTCACCAGATGAGCGCCCTTCTTGGTCTTGACCAGCTGCAGAGCGGGACGGATGGTGTCGGCGGTGGAGTAGGTAGCGCCGCCCAGCAGGCAGTCAGCCTTGCCCATCTTGACCAGCATGGTGCCGAAGTAGTTGGACTTCTTCAGCAGAGCAGTGCACTCCTCTGCGGTCTGCTTGCCCTTGCGCAGCTCGACCATGGTGTTGACCATCTCATCGAAGCCGGCGTAGTTCTCGGGGTCGATGATCTCAGCAGCGGAAATATCAAAATTGCCAGCAGCGGCAGCAGCCTTGCACTCTGCCTCGTTGCCGACCATAACAACTTTCAACACGCCCTCAGCCAGCAGCTTGCTTGCGGCCTCCAGGATGCGGGGGTCATTGCCCTCGGTAAAAACGATCGTCTTGGGGTTTGCCTTCAGCTGGGCTACCAGGGGTGCAAACATATCAGCCATTGTTGATTACCTCCGAAATTACTTTGCAATTATTCCGGGCATCACAGATATGCCCTTCTTTTTTATTCTAGCACAGAGTCAGAAAACTTCAAGACAAATCTTGAATTTTGTGGTATATTTTAAGGAAGGAATCGTGCGATAATTTGTTAAGAAAATGTCATTTAGTTTGTGAGAGGATACCGAGCTTATGGATTGGGAAACACTGAAAACCGACTGTCTCGCCTGCCAGCGCTGTCCGCTGCACACCACCCGGCACAACGTGGTGTTCGGGCAGGGCGTGGAGAATGCCGAGGTGCTCTTCGTGGGCGAAGGCCCCGGCCAGAGCGAGGACGAGCAGGGCCTGCCCTTCGTGGGACGCAGCGGCCAGCTGCTGGACAAATACCTCTTCGCCATCGACCTCGACCGTGCCTCCAACTGCTATATCGCCAACATCGTCAAGTGCCGCCCGCCCCAGAACCGCGACCCCCTACCCGCCGAGAGCGAAGCCTGTATGCCCTGGCTGCGAGAGCAGTTCCGTCTGCTGCGGCCTAAAATCGTCGTCTGCCTGGGCCGCATCGCCGCCCAGCGGATGATACGCGCCGACTTTTCGGTGACGAAGGAGCACGGCACCTTTATTGAGAAGAACGGCATCCTCTTCATGGGGACGTTCCACCCCGCCGCCCTGCTCCGTCAGCCCCAGAACAAGCCGGAGGCTTTCGGCGACTTTGTGGCCCTGCGGGATAAAATACACGAGGTGTGCGAGCATACCTACACTCCTTCCGTCGCCTCCGGCGACACCTCCCTCTAAGAGGGAGGCTTTGGCATTCCGCAAGATTTTGTCTTCGACGGGAAACTTTCCCGTCTTGTCAAGGGCTCCCTCATTGAGGGGGCTGTCTGCGAAGCAGACTGGAGGAGTACACCTTTCACCTCATTTTTGCATACCCTATAGCAAAAGTGAGGTGTTTGAGTATGAATGCTGTACGCAGCGATTCTGTTGATTTCTTTCTGGGCACCACCACCCCCGCCGGGTTCAAGGGCTATTTTGAGCCGCTTCGGCGGGAACCGGGGATGCAGATGTATCTCATCAAAAGCGGGCCGGGCTGCGGCAAATCGACGCTGATGAAGCGGCTGGCCGTCAAGGCCGAGCAGAAGGGGGAGCCTATCCAGCGCATCCACTGCGCCAGCGACCCCGACAGTCTGGACGGCGTCATCTTTCTTGACAAGCGCGCCGCCATCGTGGACGCCACCGCCCCCCATGTCATGGAGCCGGACGCCCCGGGCGCAGAGGAGCAGGTGGTGAGCCTGTACCACACACTGGACGCCGACGCCCTCCACGCCCACGCCGACGAGGTGAAGCGGCTCTTCGCCCAGAACACTGCCCTGCGCAGCCGGGCCGCGCGGTATATCGCGTCCGCCGGGAGTCTGCTGCTGGACAGCCGCCGGGCTGAGGCGTGCAGTGCCAACTTCGAGAAAGTCCGCCGCTACGTCAAGCGGCTCTGCGCCCGGACTCTCCCCCGCCTGCCCGAGGGGGCCTCGGCCAGCGAAGAGCTGCGGCTGCTGTCGGCCATCACGCCGAAAGGGCCGGTCTTCTACCGCGGCACCGTACAGGCGCTGGCCGACCGGTATGTGGTCTTCCATGACGACTACGGCGCTGTCTCCCGCCTGCTTCTCGAGCTCATCCGGGCCGAGGCGCTGGCCCGGGGCTACCACATCATCACCTGCCCCTGCGCCATGCACCCCGACGACAAGATCGACCATCTCTTCATCCCGGCCCTCCGGCTGGCTTTCCTCACCGACAACCGGTGGCACCCGGTGCAGCTGCCCGGCGTGCAGGCCGTCCGGTGTACCCGTTTCGTGGACCGGGAAAATCTGGCGGGCTACCGCGCCCGTCTCCGCTTCAACGAGCGGGCGGCAGCAGAGCTTTTGGAACAGGCCGCCGACCTGATGGCACAGGCCAAAGCCTGCCACGACGAGCTTGAGACTTACTACCGCGCCGCCGTGGACTTCGGCAAGGTGGACGAAGCTGCCGCCCAGTGCGCCGGGATGCTGGGGCTGGCGTAAGAGTCAACCTCTCAGGCACTTCGTGCCACTGCCCGGGTTGCGGCGGTCAGCGGCAGCTTGACAAAGTTGCATTGTCCAGAAGCTGCTGCCCTCTGTAGCAAGGCCCG
>ENA-ORMJ01000799-ORMJ01000799.1-human-gut-metagenome-genome-assembly--contig:-NODE-799-length-22026-cov-49.668563_pt1 | contig 22026 bp, 18 predicted proteins | sample MGYA00242100_ERZ508989 | MGnify/ENA primary metagenome ERZ508989 (study PRJEB26280, sample SAMEA2531403) | human gut metagenome | biome: human gut; feature: human-associated habitat; material: faeces...
TAGGCAAACGCCCAACTTCTTGATTTTCAATCAAAGTCCAATTTAGAGCGAGTTAGAAAGTATAACCCAAAGAACAGGTCGCTTAATACTGGTGAAATCTTTCTCTTATATTATATAAAAGTTCTGTTTAGCCTATAAAAGTTCTATTCAAAGGCTTTGAATGTCCGTTCAGAGTCTTTGAATGTCCGTTCAGAGCCTTTGAATGTCCGTTCAGAGCCTTTGAATGTCCGTTCAAAGACTTTGAACGGAGATTTCAATGTGATTTAATGATTTTTGTTGTGTGATTTAACGATTTTGGTTGACCACTCTAAGTATTATTGGCAATACGAGTAGACTCAGATATGCCTTATTTATAAATTCACATTGACTTACTTATTTTTTAGTCATCTTACAGTTGACTACTTATGTCTATAGTCGCAAATAATACCTCAACGCTCCCAACGAACGGATGGTCTCGGGATGCGAGAGGATGATAAACTCCCGAAGCAGGCGCTCGGGATGAAAACTGGTCTGCTCGAAATAAGGCTGCGAACTGGTGCTTGCCTGAAAGACTCGCCCCGTCTTCATCGCCTTCAGCTGGCTGTAGCCGGGATATTCCTGCAGCAACTCGGCACGCGAGAGAGGATGGTCGCCCCAATACTTTGTCGCCCAGACATCCACCTCGTCAGCCTTTGCCAAGATCTGCTCAGGACTCATGGGAAGACTGCCGCTATGGGTGTCGTCGGCAAAGAGATAACGGGCATGAGCATCCTGCAGCAAGGTGCCTATGGTGCTGCGTCCGCCAGAAACATACCACACACTTCCCGTCTTGCGCTCGGTAAGGATGGAATAGCCTAAGGGCAATTTGGCTGCAAAGGCTTTCAAATGGAGATAAGATTTCTCTATGCCGCTAAAAAGACTGGTAGCCTTTTCGGAACCGTAGAGCAAGCCGTAAAACTTAATCCACTCAGAACGGCCCAAGGGCGAGGTTTCCATGTAGTCGGCAGCCTCGATGATAGGTATTTGCAAGGCCGAGAGTTTGCCGTAACCGCCGCTGTTCTCGAAGGGCGAGAGAAGCAAGGCATCGGGACGGAGCGACATGATGCGCTCGATATCTGGCTGCATGCTGGAACCGCAGTTGGATATGTAGGGACGAGACTTGTGTGAAGTACGCCTCTGAACATCGGGAATAAGGATGTACTCGAGGTCGCAGACACCCGCGATGGCTTGCTGACGGCCCAGCTCGTAGAGCAGCTGACAATGGGCTGAAGTGGTGATGATGCTCTTCGTCAGGGGTGTGCGCAGGATGTCGCAGGGTGTTGTTCCTGTAATTGCTGTCTTCTGGTCGGCCAGTTTCGTAGCCACCTCGTCGCCTTCTGCCCCCTTGGGAACGAGTAGATAGCGATGAAGCTCCCCACCCTGTTTCCAGGGATTGAGCACCACAGCCTCAGTATAACCCTCGTGGCGAATGAGTTGTAAGTACTTCGCATAGTCGAGCTGGATGGTGTCGCCCGAAGCCTGAGCTGTAGCAGTTCGGTTTCCGCACGAGTTGAACAACAGCATAAAGCCAGAGAGCCATACCAGCACACAGAGCGCCAGCATATTATAACGTTGATAATACCTTTTTGTTATTGTCATGATTTTTTTAATAATGGAAGTTCAAGAAGTTAATCAAACTCAAGTTTCACATATGGTTCAAGTACGGACTGAAGGCCCAGAAGTTCCAGAAGCAGCACGCCCTGAAAGGGCAGAAGCTCTTAGCCCAGGGCATCGCCCTGGGTAATTACGGCAGCAAACCTGTCGCCCTGTAAGGGCAAAAGCTTTAAAATACCGACAATATACAAAGCTTTTGCCCTTACAGGGCGCCTTGCTGATTGTTATTGTACCCAGGGCGCTGCCCTGGGCTAAGAGCTTCTGCCCCTTCAGGGCGTGTGGGGCAAAACTTGCGAAACTTCAGTTAATCAACAACTACTTGAAAAATCAGAATACCACTTTCTTGCCCTTGTGGATGTAGATTTTGCCGCGTTCCACACGTTCCACCCTTTGTCCTGTAAGAGTATAGTAAGCTGCATCGCCCTGCATCTGGTGATCAGGAACCGTGGGGAGCTGGATGCCTGAAGAAGGACGTTTGCGAGGCGTGATGATGTAGGGATTGTCGTCGTAGCCTTCCACGAGGTGAAGGTCTACCACAGAACTTACCTCTGTAGAGGTCTCTCCTAACCATCCGCAATACTGGAAGATACCTGTCTTTACACGGATGAAATCAATATGGTCAAGAACTACTTGATTGCCCTCATCATCTACCGCCCAGTTGATATCGAAGGAAGAATAGAGTGAATCGGTGGCGGGACAAGCATCCACATAACCATAAGCATCCTTGGCATAACGATACAGCACCCAATAGGTACCCTTTCCACTGGTCTCGATGGCATTGTTGGGCAACTTACCACCCTTAAAAGTCAGTTCATCCTTACCTTCCCAAAGAGGCCAATACGACTGACGATGATAAACATTCTTGCAATGATAGCCGGTAGAATCACGGCGTTCACCATTCTTGTCTGTCCACGAACATTCCCATTTGATATAATTATCGTAGGATGAAGGGAATTGAGTATGATCACCCCTCTCTGCCGTAGGCTTATGGTAAGTAATTTCAAAGTCATGGATTTCGGAGGTATAGTATTCCGAGCCTGCAAGCTCATACCATTTTGCCTCCTCCAAGTTCTTGCCGACTCCAACATATACGATGCCTGGTTCGATGGAACCACCAATCGTAGCTGCACCATAAATTGGGTCAGCGTTAGAATAGAATCCATTGCCCAATACAAGGAAGTCTGAACCCGGCTTGTTTTCGATGGCATGATCGAACTTCACTGTGATATATCCGCCGAAGGTACCAAGATGAACAAGCGCATCACTGTTCAACTGTTTCTCACATCTCTGATTGACCTCCTCTTGGGTAGTGTTCTCATCAGCAGAAGGCAATGTATTAACAAATTGCCCTGGTGCAGGATGATATTCCAAGACTTTCACTTGCTGAGTCTGTGCCTGTCCACAAAGGCCAAACACAGACAAAGCAGAAGTCACTATAATTTGCTTCACATTCAAAATGACAAAAATTATTTATAAATTTCAATATCATCGATTACGAGATAAGCAGGAGCGGCAAAACCAGCGCCGTTATCTTGGTCTTTAGAGAACTCATAATTAATCTTTAAGGTATTAATTTTACCAAGAGAAGACAAATCAACATAAGCCCAATCGGTCAAAGACTTCTTACCATCTTGAATACGATACTTCACGATACCCTGAGAAATACCTGCAGCATCGAAACCCTCGAATGTAACATCGATAAAGGTGTCATCAGTAGCTGCTTGGTTAAAGCTATCGCCTTGGGTCAAAGAATGGAGAAAATAAGAGTTGTTGGTAATCCACATACCCTTGATTTGGCGAGCTACACCATCCTGGAAATCCAATATAGCACGAGAATCTGTAGCATACGGGCTGCCATCATTATAACCGTATGTCACAAGGAAGTTGTCACCAGAGTGAGCAGGAGTTTCTGTAGGCAGAGAAAGCTGCGTATTGGAGCCACCATTTGCAATATCACAATGATAATTAGAAACAGCAGCTCCACCTGACCAATAAGCCCAACTACCATATGCATTATTCAACTTAGAGTGCAAAGATGTAGCTTCGTCTGTCCACTCATAGACACCTTCGTCTGTATAAAAGCCACCGCCATCAGCTCCATAAAGTAATGGACCACCATATTCAGGTGTATCAATCAAAGCACTCCACTTGCTACCCTCGAAGTCAATCGTATAATAAGGTGCCTCCTTGACAAGCCCCATCACGCTATACTGGGCAGTACGCTCATTGAAGACAACGAGCACAGAATCCTGCTGATAACCACTCTCGAAGGTATAGAACTTAGTGCTTCCTTTGGTTGCAGTACCAGACACTGCGATAGGAGCATTAGCATCCCCCTCAGGACCGAAATAGAGGTCGGAACCTGTATTGCTGGTTGCCTGGAACTTGAAAGTATCATCAGCCTTCGGCATCAGTTTACCAGCCCACATATAGTCAGCGATAAGGCTCATGCCCTTGAACTGGAAAGTAGTTGCCTTACCAAAAAGGCTAACGCCCTTTAAGTTAGATTTATATACAGGAGCCTGAGCAGGCTGAGTTGGTTCATCGTCAGTAACAGTGATAGTAGTGCTTTCCAAAGGAAAAGAATACTTAGCTCCGTTAGACTCTACAGTGAAAACTGATTGCGCAGAGGCAACCAATGGCATTGCCATCAACAATGAAACAAATATCTTTTTCATACTTTTCTAAATTCTATTACTTGATTACTTTTCTTGTTTTACCATTACTCTTGATAATATAGATTTTGCCCGGTACAAGATGTGAGGCTTTTGTACCATCTATATTGTAGATTTCCTCGATATTCTTGCCTTCAACAACTACGTTATCTTTGATTCCAGTAGGAGTGAAATCATGGCTTTCAGCTGTGATTTTCTCAACATCAGCACAGTCAGCCAAAACAAGTTGCTTGTTGTCAGCCATAGAGAGTACACATAGCTTTCCATCCTCGGTCTGAATCTTTGGTCGATCGGTGAAAGCCACATACTTGCTACCACCTGATTTAAGAGTCACGCATACCGCATTAAGCGTAGGTTTCTCTTCACCAGAGGCGAAAGCAGAAAGAGCAATGAAAGGCATTGCCATCATAAGTAAATACTTTCTCATAAATGAATTGTTTTTATGTTAATACTATGCCCTTACAGAGGGCGATTTTTCTTTATTTTAAAGTCACCTCAGAATCCCCAACATTTCATTAAAAATGTAATTTATGGCAAAGCCAAGAAATGGGCGGGATTCAAGCCATCCAAGTAATACTTGTTAAGCTGATTTCCTTGCCTGTCAAACTCAAAGACATAGCCATTGGTGGCATAACTCCTCGCATCCGACACATAGAGATGACCTGAATAAGGAGAGATATAAATGCCATAGGGTGACTGCATCTGCCGGATGACTTCCTCTGCACCAGCATATTCTGCCAGTCCCTCTTCCACTTGCATGGAAGGCAAGCTAATGGTATGTATAGAGTACTGATATTCACCAGTATTATAGGAAAAGGCAGAACCTATGGTATAGAACTTACCATCATACGTGCAGTTATAGGTGGCAGGGAAATCAAACACCCAAAACTCCTCACTCTCCATGTTGAGCACCACAGACTTCGGTTCCACATCGTAGTAATCTCCACAAGAGTTGATGCAGATAAACTGTCCGCATTGCGACATCTTACCATAGAGATTGATGCAACCCGTGTCAATGCGCTTGAGTTCCTTCATCGTCTGGGCATCTATCACCGAGACGGTGGTCTCATAATCATGTCCCTCTTGGAAGGAATAGCCTCCCGTATTGGCGACAAAGAGCCGCCCCTTGTAATAAGCGATGCCCTCAGGCTCATAACCCACATGGCAGGTATCCACGATTTCCTTCGTTCTCACATCCACCTTCGCCACATAACCATGGTTGGCATACGAGGTACAATAGAGGTAGTCGCCATCTGTAGTCAATTTGCGGTTGTTCGGAATATCCTCGGTGGCAGCTATCGCCCTACCATCCGGATAGATATACTGGATGATGTTCGACCAGTTCACAGAGATGGCTATCAAGGTATCGTTTACCTGAATGATGTCATTGCCTGTGTCACCCAGACGATGCTTTGGATTTTGCTTCTGATACCACTTGTTGACGAGCGTTCCCTGATCGAGATAAGAGATGCAGGAGTTGTCCATGCCCCATAATCCCTCACAGAGTATCAAGAGCTTGTCCTCCGTCTTCGTAGGTGTAGAGATGACGACTTCATCGTTCACCTCCATCCGGCAGCCCGAAAATAAGATAACCAGCATCACTAGACAAATACCCCATCTGCCTCTATGTTCTTGCCAGCCTTTATTTTTTATCAATTGAATCTTCATTCCAATCTTGAATTATTTGCAAGAGAATTATCTTTCCCTTCGGCCGATGACCGTTGGTTCTTCACTCTTGGTTCTTCACTTTTAAAGTTCAAACTTCACCGTACATTTCCAGTTTCTACCTGGCATCGGATAGCGTTTCACCACCTCATGCCGGGAATCGGCCAGGTTGTTGCATTCAAGGGTCGTTTGCAACACATGCTTCCCTATCTTGAATCGCTTGTTCAACTTCAAGTCTATTGTGTACCAATCGCCCAACAGGTCGTCGGCATTATTGGACACCAACGCAAAGCGCTCACCTGTATAAAGGAATGAGGTGCAGAGCGAATAGGAATCATATCCCAAGTCAAGAATGACCGAACCCGAATGCATCGGTGAGTACGGAATGTAATTCTTGTACTCAGGATCGGAAGGCATCGTATAGTCCTTGTCTATCTGATAGGTATAGTTGGCATTAGCCGCCAATGAGAACTTGCCCCAGTCCTGATTATACCCACCAGAGAAAGATGCACCATACGACTTCACCTTGCCAAAGTTGACCATCGACCAGCGGAACTGACACTTCATCGGTATCGCCACGATCTTGTCATCAATATGGTTATAATACCCATCAACCGCAAAATGGAATCGCTTACCCTTATAGTCGATACCCGCATCCCATTGCGAGGTATATTCCGGATTCAACTTCGTATTGCCCACCAAGGTATAGTACAAGTCGTTGAGCGTAGGAGCTCGGAAGATGCGCTTGTGGAAGGCACGGAAGATCCACTCGTCTTTCTTGTATGACAAGAGGAACATCGGGGTGAGCTTTTGCATCGCATCGGCTTGCGCCACGGTGTGGTCTTGTATGTGCGTATAGAGCAGCGCCACATTGGCCTCCCATCCCTTGTACGAACCGATGAGCGAGAGGAGCGACTTGGAGTCGATGCGATAAACGTAGTTGAAGCGATAGACATCGCAGTCGAGGTCGGACCATCGCAGGTCGGTGCTTGCTGTCAGCGAGAGATAGGTACTGTTGTAAGAACCAGCCACAGAGGCGTATAAGTCCTGTTGGGTGTAGTGATTGTTGCAGTACATAGCGGCAGCATTGGTCGATGGGTCCTGCAGATAATGCAGATAGTCGAACGCATACTTCATGTTGGCCTTCAGACCGAAACGGCTCCACAGTTTCTTGTACGAAGCCTGTGTGAAGAAGTTCTGATCCCATTGTCGGTCGGTGGAGTCCCATTGGTCGGAGAGTCGTCTGACGACAGGACCTGGCAAGCCCCTTTCGGAGTTATAATAATAGGTGTGGACCGAAAGTCCCCGATAGAAGCCTGCTGCCTCAAGCCGGTAGAAGGTGATGTCGGAATTGTGACGGCGCCCTATCGTGTCTTCCGAAGCCGACTGGAACCGGAACTTATAGTCGCCGTCGCTGTGCTGATATTCGCCATCTACAAAGAGCCAGTTCTTCAAGGCGAAATAGAGCTTGGCTTTCTGCAGTCCAAACGATCCCAGTCCGTACTCGCCCGTCAGCATAGTGCGGTCGGGACGGCGGGTCTGCATATAGACCGTAGCCGCCGAGGCGTACTCGGAAGCCGACTGCAGACGCTCGTTCCTGTTGGCGTTGTATAGCGACACAGACTCCATGTTGGACAAAGAATACTTGCCCAAATCCACCTGTCCGTTCTGTGCGTTGGTGATACGAATGCCGTCGAGATACACGCCCACATGCTGCGATCCGAGCGACCGCACGTTGACGGTCTTCAGTCCACCCAGTCCACCATAGTCCTTGATCTGCACGCCCGAGAAATATTTCAGGGCATCGGCCACGGAGGTGGTAGACAGGTTCTGCAGCATCTCGCCTTGGAGGGTCTGACTGGGTGTAAGGTAATGAGGGCGCTCGCCCACACACACCACCTCGTCGAGCGAGAGCGTGTCGCGATGAATCGTACCTACATTCTGCGCATGACAGGGCATCACACAGAGGCACAATAATCCTTTGCAGATTTTCTTCATCTTATCCTAAAAAACTTAATAATTCTCCATCCCAAAACCTAACCCACGAGGCGGGATAGAATCATAGACAGAAAGCGTAAATACTTATAGTATGCTGATTGATACATACAGTGAGCACACACATTGTCTCTCTATGGCAACGGCAGGTCTTCTGGCTCGCGTCGTCAAACTCGTTCAAGCGGTCTTCCCGAAAAAATGTCAGTGACCATCATGCTTGCCCAATAAGACGCATACAGCAGCGGGACTGCTCAGGCTTCTCACCTGATTCCCTTTTCATCGCAACACCTCCTATTGCCTCAGCGGAACGAAGATAGTTGCGAACCAATTGCGGCTGCAAAGGTAAATAAAAAATATGAACCCACCAAGGTTTCTTGTTTATTTTTGTTAAAAACTTTCATACATAATAAACCATTTCCCCGAATTGTCATCTTTTTTAGTGTAAGTTGCGAGGGGACAAGAAGATAACTTCTCAAAAAACAGATATCAATAAATAATATATAAAGGATGAGAAAAGTAAAAACAATCACAATGGCAATCGTAGGCTTGATGATAGCCTCAATGCCCTTCTCGGCAGAGGCACGTCAATGGAGTCTGAAAGACTGCATCGACTACGCCCTGGCCAACAACATCTCGTTGCAGAAAACACGTCTGCAGGCAAAGAGTGCCCACGAAGACTATCTGCAGTCGAAGGCTGCCTTGTTGCCATCGCTCAGCGCATCTACCAACCAGAATGTCAACTACACGCCATGGGTGGCCAACGGCATCTCTGGTGACGGATACTCCAAGGCTTCCATCGACAAGGTGTACTACAACGGCACGTACAGCGTGATGGGCAACTACACCCTTTACGACGGCGGCAAGCGACAGGCGCAGGTGAAACTCAACAAACTGGTGGGCGAGGCTGCACAACTCGATTCTGCCACACAGGCTGCCAAACTGCAGGAGCAGATAGCCCAGCTCTACGTCCAGATACTTTACTCCACCGAGGCCATCAACGTGAACCAGGAGAGCTATCAGTCGAGCTTGGAGAACGAGAACCGTGGCAAGGAGATGGTAAAGATCGGCAAGATGTCGAAAGCCGACTTGGCTCAGCTCACCGCTCAGAGAGCACAGGATGAATACAACATTGTGGAGGCAAAGAACAATGTGAGAAACTACAAGCGACAACTCAAGGAACTGTTGCAGATAACCGACGAAGAGGCTTTCGACGTGGTGATGCCCAATACGACCGAGGCGATGGCGCTGGCTGAGATTCCTGCCCTGCAAAGTGTTTACACGGCTGCTCTCGACCGTCGACCCGAGATGAAGGTCTATCAGAACCAGTTGGCACAGAACGACCTGGACGTGAAGATAGCCAAGGCTGGCAAACTGCCAACCATCGGTTTGAATGCAGGCTTGTCTACGAGTACAACTTCCATGAATACAAACAGTTGGGGTTCACAGATAAAGAACAACTTCAATGTGGGCGGTGGCTTCAGCGTGAGCATTCCGCTCTTCGACAACCGACAGACAAAGACAGCTGTCAACAAGGCTTGCATCCAGCAACAACAGATTCTTCTCGACATGAAGAACGAGCAGACACAGCTCTACTCCACCATCGAGAACTATTGGCTGCAGGCCAACACCAACCAGAGCCAATACCAGGCTGCCAAAGTGAGCCGCGAGAGCGCACAGGAAAGCTACAACCTGCTGAGCGAGCAGTTCCGCTTAGGACTGAAGAACATCGTGGAACTTCGCACGGGCAAGGACAACCTGTTGCGTGCCCAGCAGAACGAGTTGCAGGCAAAATACCTCGCTATCCTCAACCTCGACATGCTGAAGTTCTATCAGCAAGGAAGAATCTTGTAAGGGTAAAAAGGTAAAAAAGTAAAAAGGTAAAAAAGTAAAAAAAGTAAAAACATTCAATATGAAAAAGCTGAAGATAAGCAAAGTTTGGATTGCCATGACAGTCGTGGTAATCATAGCCGTGGCTGTCTGGGCACTCTCAGGCGGAAAGGAAAAGGAAGAAATCAACTTCAAACAGGAGAAGGTGAGTCTGCAGACCCTGCAGAACAGCGTGACTGCCACTGGTACCATCGAGGCGGTGACAAGTGTCACCGTGGGTACACAGGTATCAGGTATTGTCAACAAACTCTACGTTGACTACAACAGCCAGGTGAAGAAGGGCCAGGTCATCGCCGAACTCGACAAGACCAACCTGCTGAGCGAGCTCAACACCGCCAAGGCCAACATGGCAAGCGCCCAGAGTCAGCTCAACTACCAGAGCGCCAACATGAAGCGCTATCAGACCCTCTACCAGAAAGGACTCGTCAGCGCCGACGACTATGAGAACGCCCTCCTCACCTATCGACAGGCCAAGGAGGAGGTGGCCACAGCCAAGGAACAGGTGCAGCGTGCGCAGACCAACTTAGGCTACGCCACCATCACCTCGCCTATCGACGGAACCGTTATCTCGAAGAGTGTGGAGGAAGGTCAGACCGTGGCTGCCAGTTTCAACACTCCTGAGCTCTTCACCATCGCCAAAGACCTGACCAACATGCAGGTAGTAGCCGACGTGGACGAGGCTGACATAGGTGCTGTGAAGGAGGGCGACCGCGTTACCTTCACCGTCGACGCTTATCCCGACGACACCTTCGAGGGTACGGTGAAGCAGGTGCGTCTGCAGGCCACGACAACCAACAACGTGGTAACCTACGAGGTGGTGATCAGCGCACAGAATGCCGATCTGAAACTGAAACCGGGACTCACCGCCAATGTCACTATCTACACGCAGGAACGTACTGGCGTACTGGCTGTAGCCAACAAGGCGCTGCGCTTCACACCTACCAAGGAAACCGTAGGCAAAGACATGAAGATAGTTGACTGCAAGGGCAAGAACAAGGTGTGGACCCTCGACGGCAAAACCCTTACCGCTCACCCAGTGAGCATCGGTCAGACCGACGGAATGCATACAGAGATAACAAAGGGACTGAAGGCCGGTCAGCAGATTGTGACCGAAATCGTGGTGAACACACCAGAGGACGACAGCGAGGACCAGCAGCAAAGCCAGGGACTGATAAGCGGACCGGGTCCAAGGGGAAAGAAGAAATAAGGGTTTGCTGTCACTTCTCAACCCAGCTAAAGTTTATTCTGAACCCAGCGAAAGTTCAATAAAAGTACAATCATCATGTCAGAAAACATAGAAAACAAAGCCAGCCAAGACCAGAAGAAGGTCGTGATTGAGCTCGACAACGTAAGGCGCGACTTCCTCGTAGGCGACGAGACGGTTCATGCCCTCAAGGGCGTGAGCTTCAAGATCTACGAGGGCGAGTTTGTCACCATCATGGGTAAGTCGGGGTCGGGCAAGTCTACCCTGCTCAACCAGTTGGGTTGTCTCGACACCCCATCGAGTGGCGAATACTACCTCGACGGCGTGTCGGTACGCACCATGTCGCGTTCGGAGCGTGCCGTGCTGCGCAACCGCAAGATAGGTTTTATCTTTCAGAACTATAACCTCCTGCCCAAGACCACGAGCGTGGAGAATGTGGAACTGCCCCTGATGTACAACCCCGCGGTAACAGCCGATGAGCGCAAGCAGAGGGCGATAGAGGCGCTGAAGGCCGTAGGACTGGGCGAACGTCTCTATCACAAGAGCAACCAGATGTCGGGTGGACAGATGCAGCGTGTGGCCATAGCCCGCGCCCTGGTCAACAACCCCGCCGTCATCCTTGCCGATGAGGCAACGGGCAACCTCGACACACGTACAAGTTTCGAGATTCTCGTGCTCTTCCAGAAGCTCTACGCTGAGGGACGTACCATCATCTTCGTGACCCACAACCCCGATATTGCCAACTATTCGAGCCGTAACATTGAGTTGCGCGACGGTCACATCATCAGCGACGAGTACAATCCGCACATCCTCTCTGCCGCCGAGGGGCTCGCTGCCCTGCCGGCGAATACGGATGAGTAATTTTTCAATATTAATGATTTAAAATGCGATGAATTATCAGAATCTATTCAAGATAGCCATCAGGGCGATCGCAGCCAACAAGATGCGGTCGTTTCTCACGGCTTTGGGTATCATTATAGGTATTGCTGCCGTCATCACCATGCTCGCTATCGGACAGGGCAGCAAGGCAAGCATCAAGGCCAACATCGCCGAGATGGGAAGCAATATGATCATGATTTCGCCGGGTGCCGACATGAGGGGCGGTGTGAGACAGGACGCCTCTGCCATGGAGACCCTCAAACAGACTGACTATCAGACTATCAAGGACGAGTGCAACTACATCTCTGCCATCTCGCCTACTGTCAACAGCAGTGGTCAATGGATCAACGGCAACAACAATACGCAAAGCTCCATCTACGGTGTGAACCAGGACTACCTGAGCATCCGACAGCTCAAGGTGGCCGACGGTGAGATGTTTACCGACAACGACATCAAGGCGGCTGCCAAGGTGTGCATCCTGGGACAGACAGTGGTGGATTATCTCTTCCCCGACGGCAGCGACCCCGTGGGCAAGGTGGTGCGATTCAACAGCATCCCCTTCCGTGTGGTGGGTGTGCTGAAGAAGAAGGGCTACAACTCCATGGGCATGGACCAGGACGACCTGGTGCTGGCGCCCTACACCACCGTGATGAAACGCATCCTGGCCCAAACCTACTTGGGCGGCATCGTCTGCTCGGCGATTACCGAGGAAGCTTCGCAACCGGCTCAAGACCAGATAACGGAGATCCTGCGACGCAACCATAAGCTCAAGGACGCCACCGATACGACCGAGGCAGACGAGGACGATTTCAACATCCGTTCGCAGGAGGAGATTTCGAGCATGATGAACTCCACCATGTCGACCATCACCATCCTTTTAGGTTCTGTGGCAGGCATCTCGCTCCTCGTGGGCGGTATCGGCATCATGAACATCATGTATGTGAGTGTGACGGAGCGCACCCGTGAGATTGGTCTGCGCATGAGCGTGGGAGCACGTGGTGTCGACATCCTCAACCAGTTCCTCATCGAGGCCATCCTGCTGAGTGTGACGGGCGGTGTGATAGGTGTGCTGTTGGGAGTCAGTCTGTCGGTAGGACTGCAACAGTTCCTGCACGTAGCCACGCAGATAGAGCCCTGGAGCATCATCATGAGCTTTGCTGTTTGTACCTTCACAGGTGTCTTCTTCGGCTGGTATCCTGCCAAGAAAGCTGCCCGCCTCGACCCTATCGAAGCCATCAGATACGAATAAAAATCTCCCGCTATTCTGCACAATAATTTCCCAATCGGGACGTTATTGTAGCAGAAAAGAACAAAAAACACTATAAAACATGATACTAAACTGTGTCGTTATTGACGATGACCCAGAGGCTCTGAACCAGATAACGAGCCACATCAAGCGAACACCAACCCTACAACTTATTGGTGCTTATACCAGTGCGCGGGAGGCTGTAAGAGACGTGAGGAACGGACATGTCGACGTGCTCTACCTCGCCATACAGATGCCCGAACTGAGCGGCATTGAGTTTGCTCGTCTCGTGCCGGAGAGTTGCCGTCTGGTCTTCACCACAGCCTACAAGGAGTATGCCTTCGACGGTATCAAGGCTGGAGCTGCCGATTATCTGCTCAAACCCATCAGCTTCGAAGACTTTCAGGAGTCTTACAAGCGAGTGAGGGCTACCTTTGACGAATACCAGTTGCAGGACCCGATAGAGCGCGACCGCTGTTTAGTAGCCAGGGTTGAGAATAAGTTTGTCCGCATCGACCTCGACGATATTCTCTACATCGAGAGCATGAACGACTATGTGCGTTTCCATCTCACACAGGGCCGTAAGGTCACGACCTTCTCCAACCTCAAGCGACTGGAGAGCCGTCTGCCCCGCCAGCAGTTCAAGCGCATCCACCGTTCGTTCATCGCCAACCTCTGCCGCATGGACTCCATCGGTCACATGCGCATCTATTATGGCGAAAGCAGCATCCCTATCTCCGATTCCTACAAGGATGCCGTCTACCAGTTCGTCAACTCGCATTTAGCATAAGGGAAGGAGATTTTTTGGGGGAAATTTGATGAGAAGATTAAAAGTTTAGTGAATTATCGTTCTCTTTGGTTACAGGAATTTATTGTAAAACCAAGTTGTCTGAACTATTTTAGCAAGAAAACTCTGTAAAAACTTGGACCATAATAAATAATATTGTATATTTGTGGCAAAAATGAAAAGACAATGAAGACAACAAACGATTATATTACTATACTTCGCAAATACCTCAGCACCAAAGCGGATGCTTATGGCATTACAAAAATTGGTATCTTTGGGTCTGTGGCAAGAAATGAACAGACAGAAGACAGCGACGTTGATGTTTGTGTCGAAATGAAAAAGCCGGACTTATTTATATTAGTTCACATCAAAGAAGAATTGCAAGAACTTTTTGGTAAGCCAGTAGATATTGTTAGATTACGCAACAATATGAACCCAATGCTTTTAAAGCAAATTAAAAAAGACGGAATCTATGCATGACGAAGAACTCTTATACTATTCACTCAAACGAATAGCTTCAACTATAGAAAGAATCATCAACAACTCAAAATCTATTCCGTGATATTATTGCTCACCACTATTTTGACATAGATGAATCTATTGTCTATGATGTAGTCAAAAACAAACTCCCGGGAATGTTAGAAACTGAAGTTTCGCAAGTTTTGCCCCACACGCCCTGAAGGCGCAGAAACTCTTAGCCCAGGGCATCGCCCTGGGTTATTACGGATGATAGCCTGTCGCCCTGTAAGAGCAAAAGCTTTAAAACTCCTAACAATTTATAAGGCTTTTGCCCTTACAGGGCGCCTTTCTGATTGTCATTGTACCCAGGGCGATGCCCTGGGCTAAGAGCTTTTGGGCCTTCAGCCCGTACTTAAACCACTTGCGAAACTTGAGTTAGAAACAATTAATAAGATAATAGAAGAAATATAAAACATATGTCTTAACTCCCGAAGGAGATTCCTCCAGAAAAGCCTTCCTTTCAAAAAGGAAAAATTTCTTCGGGAGAGTGAACGAAAGTTGTGGCGCCATGATCCACGAGGAATTCTTTGTCACGGAAACCCCATAACACGCTGATACAAGGCATTTGGCAGTTGTGGGCAGTCATGATGTCGACGTCGCTGTCGCCAATGTACACAGCGCCAACCCTGTCGGCACCCAACTGGCGCAGGGCTTCTTCTACCGTGTCGGGCGCAGGCTTCTTCCTGATGTTCTCACGCTCTCCTATCGCCACATCCACCAGGTCGCCAAAGAAATGACGGCAGAGCGCCTGCGTGGCAGCATAGAACTTGTTGCTCACCACAGCCACTTTCTTGTTTCTCTCCTTCAGTCTGCTCAACAGATCCATGATGCCGGGATAAGGCTTGGTGGTGTCGAGGTTGTGCTCCATATAATGCTTTCTGAAGTCGGCATAGGTCTTGTCGAAGAGCGGATTGCTGTCGCCCTGAGGAATGGCACGCTCCATGAGCTTGCGAACGCCGTTGCCCACAAATCTCCTGACGTCGTCGACAGAGTGCTCCTCCATCCCGTTGGTGCGAAGGGCGTAGTTGCAGCTCGCAGCCAGGTCGTCGAGTGTGGAGAGCAACGTGCCGTCCAGGTCGAAGACATACGTATCATATTCCCTTATTCCTTCTTTATAATCCTTTGTTTCCATCATTTTTCTGTTATTGAACTTTGCAAAGTTACGTCAATCTTACCGAAATAATAAGGAATTAACCTATTTTTACCTATACTTGAATAATATAAGCCCAATAATTTTGTCAATTCCACGAATAAATGTACTTTTGCAGCGAAATTCATGCACAAAAACAAAACACAAAAATGAAGAAAAAACAAAGCAAGACCGCTTACAAATTTTATTTCTATGGCGCCTTGGTGTGCCTCGTGGCGGTAATCGTCATTACTTATATCTATGGCTTTTCCTCATTCTCGAAAAGCGAGAAGACAGAATATGTCTATATTGACGAGGACGACAATATAGACTCCGTTTATCATAAGCTCGCGCCGATAGCCCGCGCCATCCCGATGCAGGCTTTCCGCACCCTTACCCATCACTCCGAATACGCCGAGCATATTCGCACGGGTCGCTATGCCATCCATCCCGGTGACGGTTCGCTCAAGACATGGCGCCACCTGAAGAACGGACTCCAGGAACCTGTCAACCTGACCGTTCCATCGGTCCGGACACTCGACAAACTCGCAGCTGAGTTGGGACGCAAGCTGATGCTCGACAGCGCTACCATCTGCCATGCCCTTACCGACGAGGCCACCTGCGAGAAGTATGGCTACGACACGGCCACCATCGCCTGTATGTTTATCCCCAACACCTACGACATCTACTGGAACGTGTCGCTCGACAAACTGCTCAGTCGCATGAAGAAGGAGTCGGACAAGTTCTGGAACTTTGAGCGCACACAGAAAGCGAAGAACATGAACCTCACCCCGCAGCAGGTCATCACCCTGGCAAGTATCGTGGACGAGGAGACTGCCAACGACGGTGAGAAACCGATGATTGCGGGCATGTACTACAACCGTCTGATGCTTCGCAATGCTGAATATCCTGAGGGAATGCCTCTTCAGGCCGATCCTACCATCAAGTTCGCCTGGAAGCGTTTCGAGCTGAAGCGCATCTACAACAACCTGCTCAGCATCCGCAGCCCCTACAACACCTATCGCAACCCAGGACTGCCTCCAGGGCCTATCCGCATCCCTACTGTTGCCGGCATCGATGCCGTGCTCAACCACATCCACCACGACTATCTCTACATGTGTGCGAAGGAGGATTTCAGCGGCACCCACAACTTTGCCCGCACTTACTCCGAGCACCTCGACAACGCAGCCAAATACTCAAAGGCACTCAACGAGAGAGGAATCAAATAAATAATCCCCCACTCACATCTCTTAACAAGCTTTCAAAGACACAGCAGCCTCTTACATCCGCAAGATGAGCGATGGCACCATTGAGAGCACGTTCCCCACCATAGGGCATTCTCTATGCGGGTCGACAAAAAAAGGCAGTTGCAAGCACCATAGCCTGCAACTGCCTTTCGTATTTTGTAAAAGTTAATAACTTATTTTAGTTCCATATTACTCACCGAGATGCATCTTTTTGTTGATTACTACAATCTCAGCAAATGTGATAGCTAAAACTACCAATGTCATTCCAAAAATCATCATAATTGTTACCCTTTCTTTACTTTAATTATCGTTATTCAATCTTTTCAAGTGCAAAGGTAATACCTTTTTGTGTTCGCACACAACATTTCTGTCTTTTTCTTCTTAAAAGGCTTGAAAAATTGATTTCTGTCAATTACTTCCCCTCTGAAATGCCAAAATGACACGTGTCACTTCTCCCAGTTCTGCCTCTCTGACAATATCATCCGAATCAATTCCTCATTGGCCTCATTGTCAATACTTGCATCCTTCACTTCAGTGGCATAATCAAGCATATTGGAACACTCGCCAGTGATATCCACTCCTATCACTCTCTCGTGAGCATAGACGATACGCAGAACAGCCTGCAGCTCCATAAGGGTCATGTCGCCATTGCTCCAGTTGGTGACAGCATCATCAGTCCTCAGCACATCCTTGTCGATAGAGATATATACGGGTTCATGTATCAGTTTACCAGCCTTGGAGGGCCAAGCCTGATGATGGTCGATTTCCGACTCACTGTAGAACAGCACCTTACTCCTGAGTGCAGCCGGTATTTGAGACATGAGTTCGTCGGATACGCCAACGAGGATGATGTGTCTCACAAAAGGATTGGACTTTAAGACATCCGTCACCCAACCGCCACACGAAACCAAGCCTTCCCATTGAGGCTGTTGCATATCCGGGTGATGATCAAAGACTATCAGAGAGAAAGGTTCCTGCAGCCGTGACACCCAGTATTCGGTAAGATAATGGAAATCTCCTGAGTCCAGGAAATGAATGGCTTTAGAAGGGTATGGGGCCAACCTGCGATGAAGTTTCTCCCTGCCTTCCTCATCACAATAGCAGTCCACTCCTTTCAGGTCCTTACAATCTACACGGATGATATTACGACTTGAAGCAAACGCCTCAAAATCATATACTCCCGAAAAATCCAAAACTATAATAGGTAACTTGTTCACAATTCTTTTTATTCCTTTGCAGGGATACGTTTTGATTCCTTTGTCTTGATACGTTTTATTCTTTTGCAAAGATACTCTGAAATTTAGTAACTTCCAAATATTTAGGCTGTTTTTTAGCTAAAATGAGTAAGTTTTTGGGGACACAAACCTGGCGCCCTGTAAAGGGCAAAATCTTTACATATCGCAATGGATTTCCATTTTTATTCGGTGTATTTTAAAGCTTTTGCCCTTACAGGGCGCATTGCTGACTGCCATTATACCCAGGGCGTTGCCCTGGGCTAAGAGCTTCTGCCCTTTCAGGGCGTGCTGGGTAATATCAATCGTACTGGAGGGCGTGCTGGGTTATTTTAATCGTACAGAAGGATAAATTGGGTAATTTAAAGCCATTATAAGTAGCACACCCAAAAGGCCAAGAAGCCCATATAAGCAACATGCCCAGAAGGCAAGAAGCCAATATAAGCAGCACGCCCTGAAGGCAAGAAGCCAATATAAGCAGCACGAAGCCAATATAAGCAGCACGCCCTGAAGGCCAAGAAGCCAATATAAGCAGCACGCCCTGAAAGGGCAGAAGCTCTTAGCCCAGGGCATCGCCCTGGGTTTTTGTGGGTCGCAAAACAAGGCGCCCTGTAAGGGCAAAAGCTTTAAAAATCCTGACAATTTACAAAGCTTCTACCCTTTCAGGGCGTGCTGGATAATATCAATCATACAGGAGGGCGTGCTGGGTGATATCAATCATACAGGAGGGCGTGCTGCTTGAGTCATTTACCCTGGGCTAAGGGAAGCTCTGAGAGCCCAAAAAGAGAGACTACCCGGCTATAGAAACAGCTTCGGAGGATAAAAAAGAGGAAATTACTGATTTTTGAAAAACACCAGAGAAAAGAGACATTTTTATCGGAAAAACCCCTTTTAGGTGTCGCATTCCCTACCAATGCGACACCTAAATGATTGGAATGCGACACATAGACAGGGGAATGCGACACCTTTTTCCTAATTATTTTTGTATATTTGCTCCATGATTGCGAAACAGGAGCCATGCCAGACTGCAAGGTCGGCATACCTATTCATCATGCAGACAAGCCACTTATATTTCTATGAGTGTTCTTCGTCCTGACAATTCAGTGGGCTTGATGGCGCAGTCTTTCTCATCATAGAGGAAAGCGCCCTACTCTCTTGATGAATTGACAAACAGAAATACAAGACAAAATATTTACATTAATTATTAATAACAAAACGAGTATGAAAAAGAAACAATTACACAAACCGAAATGGCTCGTCACGATGCTGCTGCTCGTGATGGCTATCCTCATGCCTTATGAGGGGGCATGGGCACAGACGAAGCCTACCAGAGGTAATGGCTCAGTAGACAAACCTTATGAGATATCATCAGCTGCCGAACTGGCGTGGTTCCGCGACTATGTGAACAATGAATCTCAATATGTTTCAGCCACGCTGACTGAAGATATTGACTTGTCAGAGTTCTGCCATGCGGCTGATGCCACCACAAACACAGAAGAGCTCAGCTGGGATCCTATCGGTAATGGCAGGATGTATTGTGGAACGTTCGACGGCAACGGGAAGACGATTCGCAATCTATACATCAATAGCACCATTATGTATAAAGGTTTCTTCGGCTATGCTAATAGTGGCAGTATTAAGAACATCACTTTCGACAATGCGAAGGTGAAGAACACTCATTATAATGGTACAGGAATATTGGCAGGAGTTTTTGAGAAATGTACTATTGAAAACATCAAGACCTTGGCAAACTGTTCGGTAGAAGGAACTTACAATACAGGCGGAATTGCAGGAACAGGAACGGGCAACATCAGCAACTGAGAAAACCGTGCAATGGTGAATGGTACAAATAATGTAGGAGGTATTGTAGGCAACTCTTCCGACAATACCATCTCTTCATGCGCCAATTACGGTGCTGTAACAGGAACGGAATGCAATGTTGGAGGCATGGTCGGATTTTTTATCTCAGGAACCATTCAGAACTGCGCCAACTATGGCGATATATCGGGGGCTGACTGTGTCGGAAACCAGATAGGATATGCTGCAACAGTCAATCTGAACAATGTGCTTGGCATTGGAAATGTTACTGCGACAACTTCTCAATCAGGTCTCCTTGCTGGATTAATCTGGGATTCCTCCAGCACCGCCGCTGGCATCTTGGCATACAACAGCAGTGCAAAACTTACGATTAATGGAATTGAGCAGACTGGTGATGCCGTCAAGGCTATCGGAATAAGTTCATTATCATCTACAGGAAGGATAAAGGCATTTACTGCAGAACAGTTGAAGAGTGGATTGGTTGCTTTTTTACTCCAGGGAAATGCCTCAGAAAGTGCAAAATGGGGACAAAAACTGAACACAGACGATTATCCTTTACTTAACTCTGCGGATAAGGTGTATTCGGATAGTCCTATAACCATGAAATGCTCAGGCGAGTTGGAAGGCACAGGTACATTTACCAACACAAAGCCAGCACAGGAGGGCACATTCACGATGCAGCATGGCAATAGTATCATACATCACGAATCAGTGGATGTTACTTGCACAGTAGATGGCACAATTGAATATTGGGAATGTGATGTTTGCAATGAGACTTACTTAGATGAAAAATTGACACAACCAGTAGGTAACATTATCAAGGAGGCTGCCACTGGTCACAACTATGATGAGAACGACAAGTGCACGAAGTGCCAGAAAGAAATTCAGTTCGTTAAATTGGGCAACAATAACATAACGATCGAAAAGGTATTTGGTACGAGGAAGAAAATCAGCGGTTACAATCTTTATAAATTTACAGCTCCTGAAGAGGGAGCATTGCTGGTAACGGCAGACAGCCACGGCGAAGACACCTATGGCGCCCTATGGGACAGCCGCACGGCTAAATACTTGATTAAAAAAGGTGATGGTAACGGTGACGACTTCAAAATCACCTACGAAGTAACGAAAGGCACCACTTATTATATCGGTGCCAGAGAGTATGATGGCGATGCCATCGAAGGCAAGGTCACGCTCTATGTAAATTTGATAAGTAATCAACTACCTACAGGCGTGACTGGTAAAGGAACCGAGGCGGAACCTTTCATACTGAAGACGGCAGAGCATCTGGAGTGGTTCCGTGACTACGTGAATGTAGGTAAGTCAAGTGCCTGCGCAAAGATTGCCGATGATGTGGAAGAAATTGATATGAGCACTGTATGCCATAAGGCTGATGCCGAAAAGCAGGTAGCAGAACTCAGCTGGACTCCTATCGGTAACTATTCTAAGCAGTATCAAGGAACGTTCGACGGCAACGGGAAGACGATCCGTAATCTCTTCATCAGCTCCACCTCTAATGAAATTGGTTTCTTTGGCTATGCTGCTGATTGCCGCATCAAGAACATCACTTTCGACAATGCGAAGGTGAAGGGCAATGATAATAGTAGTACTGGTATTTTGGCAGGATATGCAGGTTCTTGTGTGATTGAAAATATCAAGACCACAGGAAACTGTTCGGTAGAAGGAAACTATGAGACTGGCGGAATAGCAGGAAGAGCTAATGGCACCATCAGCAACTGCGAAAACCATGCAATAGTGAAGGGTTTACATTCTGTTGGTGGTATTGTAGGTATCTGCTTCGATTCAGAAAATTCCATCACTTCATGCGCCAATTATGGTGAGATAACAGGCACGGAGGATTTCGTTGGAGGTATAATTGGATATTTTGGTGAAGGAAGCCTCCAGAACAGTGCCAATAATGGCGATATATCGGGAGATGCTCGCGTCGGAAACTTGATAGGATATGCTAATATATGCAATATTAACAATGTGTTGGGTATTGGCAATATTACTGCTAACTATGCAGATTGTAATGGTCTCATTGTCGGATACATTGTAGATGCTTCCAGCTCTGCTTCTGGTATCTTGGCATACAACAGCAGTGCTAAGATGAC
>ENA-ORMJ01000802-ORMJ01000802.1-human-gut-metagenome-genome-assembly--contig:-NODE-802-length-21976-cov-3.960996_pt1 | contig 21976 bp, 19 predicted proteins | sample MGYA00242100_ERZ508989 | MGnify/ENA primary metagenome ERZ508989 (study PRJEB26280, sample SAMEA2531403) | human gut metagenome | biome: human gut; feature: human-associated habitat; material: faeces...
ATCGTTCCTGCCCCTTCGTTTTCCGAAGGCTGCTATGAAATTTTCATGGATTTTCAAGAAAATTTCAAGGATGTATGAAAAATGAAACATATCCTTAACCTAAATAATAAGTGATTTCTGCAATTATGTCAATCCTAATCCATTTTCGGCCCATTCCGAGAAAAATTTTTTCCTTCAGATTCAATTGTTAAAAAAACATCATACTTCACTTCCGTAAAAAAGCGAATTTCTTTATTTTTCAAGGTTTTTAAAAGGTCTTTCGCATACAATCTATTTTGCTCCCAAATTTTACCTGTTCTTTTTCTTCATCTTTTTATCAGAAAATTGTGTAAAATATATAAAAAACAGAACTCAATTTTTAACAGTTTCCCATTAGGAGAATCGTTTTTTCACTGAACAAAACTTTTTTCACTAAAATTTTATTCATTTAAAAACGCTTGTCTTACATTTTTCCCTGCTTTTTTGTCCCTTTTCTCACTTTTCCCTCATTTCTTTATGCAAATTCAATATATTAAAAAAGAGACTATATTCATTAAATTTATTGAATAGATATAGTCTCTCAAATACACTCTATTTTGTTTTCCTATTTTGCATCCTTCCGCAAAACAGCAAATGCCGCACGAATGTCGCGCTTCATCCAGTGGGGCAATTCGCTTTCTTCCACTTCCTCCTTCGTCATGTCTGCTGTGCAGGGTATGGCGTCGTGGAAGTAATCGGCATGTGTTGTCCCGATATTCGGTATGTCACATCCGGCTTGTGCCCAGGCTGTGGCGTAAGTAGAGTGCGTGTGCACCACACCGCCGATTTCGGGGAATGCTTTATAGAGAACCAGGTGGGTCGGTGTGTCTGAAGAGGGCTTTAACCGTCCTTCCACGACCTTGCCGTCAAGATTCACTACCACCATATCCTCTGCTTTCATTTCATCGTAACTCACCCCACTGGGCTTGATGACTACCAGACCAGATTCGCGGTCAATGCCCGATACATTGCCCCATGTGAAGATAACCAATCCGTGCTTCACCAGTTCAAGGTTAGCATGGAATACTTTGTCTTTCAGTGCTTCCAGCATATTATTTAAATTACTAATTACAAGTTGTTGAATATTAGGTTCTCAGAGCTTAAATTTCGGAGCTTTGCGGTATGCCTTCTCATTAAACTGATATAAAGCAGCTCCACGTTTGGACCCCGTTTTGTCTATTTTGTCAGTTTTTTCTATATAGTCCATTTCTGCTATGCGTTTTCGGAAGTTCCGTTTGTCAATGCTCTCGCCGTATATAGCTTCGTATAAGCTTTGCAGTTGTGACAGCGTGAACAGTTTAGGTAGTAGATTAAAGCCGATTGGTTCGGTGGACGCTTTTTGTTGCATCAACTTCCGAGCTTTCTCCACCATTTGCGGATGATCAAAGATTAGCGCTGGCAGTTCATTGATATTTACCCAGAAAGCATTGTGTTGCTGTACGGATTCTTTGTCGTATTCGTTGATGTTGATGAGCGCATAGTAAACAATGGAGACTACGCGTTCTCCTGGGTCACGATCTATGGCTCCGAAAGCTTGGACTTGTTCCATATATACATCTTCCAGTCCGGTTAGTTCATTCAGGACTCGTTTGGCTGCATCATCCACGCTTTCGTCTTCCTGCACGAATCCACCCATCAGCGACCATTCGCCCATTGCCGGTTCGAAGTTACGCTTCAGCAACAGCAGGTTCAATTCTCCTTCATTGAAACCGAAAATAATGCAGTCGATACCTACATAAAGTTTCGGATTTGAACTATAGTAATTACTCATATCTTAATTTTTGTTTAAGGGGTATGCTGCATGGATATATATCATAGCAACATACCGATTTACCAGAAATACCAATAAAAAGCAGCAGTAATACCCAGGATGATAAGGGTATGAATGATATCCCATTTATTCCAACTCGCACGTGTAGCTGCTTTTTGTTCAGGAGTTGAAGTTCCGAATACCAGCCCTTGAATCTTTTCAGCGCTTGGGGCAGCTGTAAACATGCTGACTGCGATAACCACTACGATGCAGAACAAGAACATCCATCCGCAGAAAAACAGCCAGTTCATATCATAGAACAGATACTTGAAGGTACTGCTTGACACATCTCCTACATTGCTGTAATATACTTTTGCCCCCAGACGGGTTAAACCGATAATCATTCCGGCAATCAGTCCCCACATACCGCCTTGTGCAGAGGTGCGTTTCCAGCAGATCCCCAAGAGGAAGGCTGCGGCAATGCCTGGTGCTAATACAGATTGTACATCTTGTAAGTAGGTGTAAAGTACATCGCCTACACTGCGCATAATGGGAATCCAGAGTATACCCAATATCACAATCGCAACAGTTGCCATCTGTCCAATTCCTACCAACTTTTTCTCAGAAGTGTTCGGCTTGAAACGTTTGTAGAAGTCAATGGTGAAAAGCATAGCAGATGAGTTGAACAAAGATGCGAGAGAACTCATCAATGCTGCAAGAATACCGCAAACAACCAAACCTTTGACTCCTGCAGGAAGCAATTTTGCTACTAGAGTTGGGAAAGCAGCATCTGCATTGGCATTTCCGTTTGCCAGCATAGGTAGAAAACCTTCTCCCCCGGTTCCGAGATATTTTTGGTGTAATGCGAAAGCAATCATGCCTGGGATAAGGAATAAGAATACGGGCAATAATTTCAGGTAAGCTCCGAAGATGGTACCGCGCCGTGCTTCCTTTTCATTCTTTCCGGAAAGTACGCGTTGCACGATGAACTGGTCTGTACACCAATACCAGAATCCGATAATGGCTGAACCAATCAGTGCACCCAACCAAGGGAAGTTAGGGTCGTTATTACTGCGTATAAGTTCTGTCATTGTGTTGCCATAATCGTTCACTGTGACTGCACCGCAGATTCTCATCATCTCATCCCAGCCTCCCAATTCTTTGAAGCCGAGTACAAGGATTATCAGTGAACCTAACAGCAAGATGGGGGTCTGCAGGATGGAGGTATAAAGTACCGACTTCATTCCTCCGAAGATTGTGTAGAGCGCAGTCAGTATAACCAGACCGATGGCGGCAATCCAAAAGAAGTCGATTCCCCAAAGTTCTTTTATACCGAATACTTGTTGGAATACCAATCCTCCTGCATAAACCGTCACGGCAACTTTTGTCAGTACATAGCTGATTAAAGATATTACAGACAATATTGTACGTGATTGTGGATTATAGCGGCGTTCTAGGAATTCAGGCATTGTGAATACCATACTTCGCGAATAGAACGGTACGAATACCCAACCTAAGATAAGGATCATCCAGCCTTGTATTTCCCAATGTGCCATCGCCATACCGCTGGAAGCACCGGCACCGGCTAATCCGATTAAGTGTTCCGAACCGATGTTGGATGCAAAGATAGATGCACCGATAGCGAGCCATGTGGCATCACGACCACCTAAAAAATAGTCTGCTGAGTCATTCTGTTTCTGTTTGACAACCCAGACAATAATTCCAATTAAAGCCAGGAAAAAGATTCCAATGACTAACCAATCTAATGTTTCCACGATAATAAATGATTTATAAGGTTATTGTTATTTTTCTACGGAAAATTTGAAAACACATTCACTGTTGTAAATTTGTCCGGGTTCCAGTACGACAGAAGGCCATTGGGCTTTGTTGGGGCTATCCGGATAATGTTGTGTCTCGAGGCATACGGAAGCGCGCTGGTTGTAAGTAATGCCTTTTTTACCTTTTACGGTGCCGTCCAGGAAATTCCCGGTATATACTTGTATGCCTGGCTCATTGGTATAAACTTCCAGGGTGATGCCGCTTATAGGCGATGTCAGTTTGGCTGCCACTTGGGATAGGTCACCTTTAGTATTCAGTACCCAATTGTGGTCATATCCGTTTCCGTTCTTTATTTGTTCAAAGTCCGTCCGGTTGATGTCTTGTGCCACACTCTTGGGAGTGGTAAAGTCCATTGGTGTTTCTTTGACGGAGATGATGTCACCCGTTGTCATGAAAGTACTGTCTACCGGAGTATAGTTGTCTGCATTGATGTATAAGATGTGGTCTGTTGCTGCCTTTGAAGGGTCACCTGATAAATTGAAATAAGAATGGTTAGTCATATTGATAACCGTCTTTTGGTCTGTTGTTGCACTGTATTTTATATCAATGGCATTGTCATCCGTTAACTTGAAAAGTACTTTTGCCGTAACATTACCTGGGAAATTCTCGTCTCCATCCGGTGAAATGCGGGTGAGCTCCAGAGTTGTGCTGTCAATGGGATTGGCACTGTATACTTGGTATTGCCATCCTTTGGGGCCACCGTGCAGGCAATGTCCGAAATTGTTCTGTGGTAACTGTATAGTATCTCCGTCAAGAACGATTTTCCCTTGGTTAATCCGGTTGGCGTAGCGTCCGATAGAAGCACCAAAGTCACTTGGAATGTTGATGTAATCGGCAATGCTGTCAAAGCCCAATACTACATCCTGCATAACTCCATTTTTGTCGGGTACCATAATGGATACAATACGTCCTCCAAAGTTTGTGATGCATACTTCCATGCCCGCTTTATTCTTCAGCGTATAAAGCTGTGTCTGGGCGTCATTGACTGTTGTTTGGAATTTTACTGGATCAAGACCGGACAGCGTAAGCGTTGTTTCTGTCTTTTGATTGCACGCAGTTAGCATCATTGCGGCAATTCCTGCAAGTAGAACATGTCTTTTCATGGTTTTGTATTTAATGTAAATGAGATGATTATCTTTCTTTGGGTGTAAAAGTAACACTTTTCTTTAGTGTAGGCTGTACACTTTTATATGTTATGCAACATAAGTGTCAAGAAACATATCTGTGCCAACTGGCTGTACAGATAGATGTGTTCGGAATAAACTTCTCGGATGATTTTGTTTTTAGAGTGGAAAACGGTGGAATAGGGGAGAAGAAAAAGGCGCTTCCCATTACTGGGAAACGCCTTTTATTTGAATGCTGATGTCTATTATTCTAATCTGCGGGCACCGTCGCTGATGACTACATCATATACTTTTGGGCTTCTGCCGAACTTCTTCTTGAATTCATCTTTTGCTTTTTCGATGAATGTACTGTACAATTCATCCTTTACCAGATTGATTGTACATCCACCGAATCCACCGCCCATGACACGTGAACCGGTAACTCCACAATCGAATGCAAGGTCATTCAGAAAATCGAGTTCTTCGCAGCTTACTTCATACAACTTACTCATGCCATGATGTGTTTCATACATCTTTTGGCCTACAGTTTCATAATCGCCTTTTTCCAGGGCGTCGCAAACGTCGAGTACGCGTTGAATCTCTTCGATGACATATTCTGCACGCATATAGTCTTCTGCGCTGATGTCGGCTTTGGCTTCTTCCAGCATGCCCATGGTAACGTCACGCAGGAATTCTACGTGTGGATGCTTCTTCTGAACAGCGGCAACAGCAGCTTCGCAGCTTTGACGACGTTTGTTGTATGCTGAAGATGCAAGTTCGTGTTTCACTACAGAATCTACAAGAACCAGACGATAGCCTTGCGGGTCGAATGGGAAATACTGATATTCCAGTGAACGGCAATCCAGGCGGATGAGGCTTCCTTTCTTTCCGAATACAGAAGCAAATTGGTCCATGATACCACAGTTTACGCCACAATAGTTGTGTTCTGTAGATTGTCCCACTTTTGCCAATTCAAATTTGTCTATCTTGTTGTCACCGAACAAGTCGTTCAAAGCATAGGCATAGGTACTTTCCAAAGCTGCTGACGAGGACATTCCTGCACCCAGAGGCACATCGCCTGCAAAAGCGGTATTGAAACCTTTTACATCTACACCGCGTTTCATCATTTCCCGGCACACGCCAAAGATATATCTTGCCCAGCTTGCGCGGGGTGCATCTTCTTCATTCAAGCCAAATTCCACATAATCTTTCAGGTCGATGGAATAAGCTTTTACTGTGTTTGTGCCGTTGGGCTTTATTTCTGCAATCATTCCCTTATCGATTGCTCCGGGGAATACAAAACCACCGTTATAGTCTGTATGCTCACCGATAAGGTTGATGCGACCCGGAGAAGCATAAACAGCTCCCGTTGTTCCGTCAAAGTGCTTGATGAAACGGCTTCTTACGTATTCTATATCCATGATATTTATATTTTATAAGGTGAATAAATAAATTACCTATATTTTCTTGTTAATCGACCTTGATGTCCTTATTGACATTTTTGCAGCCTACCAAACCGTAGAACAACAGATAGCCAAGGGCTGCGATGATAACCCAGTAGCTCGGCATGAAACCTGCAATGTCGGCCACCAAACCTTGGATAACGGGCAAGATGCCGCCGCCGCATACCAATACCATGAACAGACCGGAAGCCGCTGCCAGATATTTACCCAATCCTTCTACGGCCAAATTAAAGATACCACCCCACATGATGGAAGTACACAGACCTACCAGTACCAGATACATTGCATTGATGGGTACTTCTGCAAATCCGAAAGAGAGACCTCCCGTAGCACTTTGTTGGAGTACCGGCAGATTGACAAGCGAACCGGTAGATGAGAAGATGGCAAGGAATACCAAAAGTAAGCCTAATGCGGAAGTAAAGGTAAGCATTGCCTTACTGGAGATTTTTGCACCCAATGAAGCGCCGGCCAGACGTCCAATCAGCATGAGGAACCAATATGTACCTACAACAAAACCGGAAATGGTGGAAGAAATGCCTGCTCCTCCCTTTTCAATCGGATCGGTCAAGAACAAGTTCAGAGTACCCGGTACACCAACTTCGACACCTACATATACAAAGATTGCTATAGCTCCCAAAATGAAGTGGCGGAATTTTAAAGCGCCTGACATCAACTTACCGATAGGTTCTGTTGAAGTTGCAGCATTGGGTTCCGGTATGGGCACAATCAAAAGAACGAAGAACGCGATGGCAAATACAGCCATTGCTGTGTACATTACAGGGAATATCTGAGAGATAGTAGCTTTTTCAATGGAACCGGCAATCAGGATACCTACGAACATCGGAGTAATGGTGGCCATTACGGAGTTGAAAGAACCACCCACTTGGATAAGCTGGTTTCCTTTGTTACCTTCGCCGCCGAGCTTGTTCAGCATCGGGTTGACTACCGTATTAAGCAAACACATGGAGAAACCGGCGATGAAAGCGCCAATCAAATATACGGCAAAAGCCATATCAGGGCTTGAATGACCTGATAAATATTGGATACCTACACCGATAAAGCCTACAGCTACTGCTATCAATGCCGTTTTTTTATACCCTACCCGTTGTAGTAAGATGCCGCTTGGTATTCCCATCACTGCATATGCAATAAAGTTACCAAAGTTACCCAACATCCCTAAAGCGTTGGATACTGAAAACTGATTTTTCAGTACGATTCCCATAGGGGCAGCAAGGTTGGTAACAAATGAAATCATACCAAAAAGGAAAATCATCGTAATGATTGCAATGATTTTACCGTTCTTTTTTTCTTGTGTCATGGTTCAAAAAAAATGTTAGTTTATAAAATTAGGTTAGTTGTTTTTTCAAATCTTATTCTTCTACTGCAAACTTGTAGACAGTGATCTGTTGGTATTCATCACCCGGCAGCAAAGTAGCCGATGGGAAATGCGGTTTGTTCGGGGTATCCGGGAAACACTGTGCTTCAAAGCAGATAGCGCTTCTGGCAGGGAATGTAGCTCCGTGTGCACCTTCAAATCCATTGAGCCAGTTGCCCGTATAGAGTTGTACACCCGCTTCGGTGGTATATACTTCCATGATACGTCCGCTTTCCGGGTCCTTGCAAGTGGCAGCCAGGTCGAGCGAACCGCTTTCCATCTTGTTCAGTACATAACAGTGGTCATATCCTGCACCAAAAATCAGTTGCTGGAATTTGTCGTCGATACGTTCGCCTACAGTGTGTGGAGCACGGAAATCCATCGGAGTACCCTCTACTTTGGCAATTTCGCCTGTTGGGATAGAAACCTCGTCGATAGGCGTATAGAAATCAGCGTTGATCGTAACGATGTGGTTGTTAACGGTAGGAGTAGGGTTGGAAATACCGGCGAGGTTGAAGAAACCGTGGTTAGTCAAGTTAACGACTGTAGCTTTGTCGGTGGTAGCGCGATATTCGATAGTCAGTGCATTTACTTCATTTTCCAGGCGGTAAGTCATTTCCACTTCCAGATTGCCGGGGAATCCCTCTTCGCCGTCAGCAGAAACATAGTTGAATTGCACTGTGCTCTCATCAATCTGGACAGCATCCCAAACACGGGCGTGGAAACCGGTAGGTCCACCATGCAGAGAGTTAGGTCCGTTGTTAATCGTGAGTTCATGTTCTTCGCCGAACAGAGTGAATTTCCCTTTGGCGATGCGGTTGCCGTAGCGTCCGATAGTAGTGCTTAGGAAAGGTTCCGGGCTGTTGATGACGTGGTCGATGCTGTCGTGTCCGAGGATTACATTAGCATACTTACCGTTTTTGTCCGGTACCATGATAGAAAGAATGGCGCATCCGTAATTGGTTACAGCTACTTCCATTCCCTTTGTATTTTTGAGGATAAATAAATCAGTTTTCTTATCATTTATATCCTTTTGGAAATCTTTCCGGCTGAGCCCTGATAGATTCCCTTCTGTTGGGAATGTGTTATTCATGTCTGGTATTATTAAAAATTTCCTGCAAATAAAGGGAAATTCTTTCTTACTCACAAATTATTCCGACTAAATATGACAGGTGCTTTAGGAAAGTTTAGCTTTATTACTTCATCTTCTTTGGATGCAAGGACAAAAGATGATTTCTTAAATGAATTTTCATCCTCCTTTTCTTAAAAACTGAACTATTTTTTGTATGTTTGTTCCCGGATTGTAACAATCCGAGCGAATTTAATCTAAGTTTATAACAAGAAAAACAAAAATGTATCCATTAAAATTCGAACCTATTCTGAAGCAGACGCTTTGGGGGGGCGACAAAATTATTCCGTTCAAGCATTTGAATTCAGACTTGAAAGGAGTAGGAGAAAGCTGGGAGATTTCCGGTGTTGAGAACAATGAATCCGTAGTGGCTAATGGCCCGGATAAAGGTTTAACCTTGGCCGATATGGTAAGAAAGTATCGTGAGGAACTGGTTGGTGAAGCGAATTATGCTCGTTTCGGCAACAAATTTCCGCTACTCATTAAGTTCATCGACGCCAAACAGGATTTGTCAATCCAGGTACACCCAACAGATGAGTTGGCGAAGAAACGCCACAATTCGATGGGAAAAACCGAGATGTGGTATGTGGTAGATGCCGACAAAGGAGCTAAATTGCGTTCAGGATTCTCTGAACAGATTACCCCGAAAGAATATAAAGAACGCGTGTTGAACAATACGATTACCGACGTATTGCAGGAATATGAAATTCATCCGGGTGATGTATTCTTCCTTCCTGCCGGACGTGTGCACAGCATCGGGGCAGGTTCTTTCATCGCCGAGATTCAGCAAACTTCTGATATAACTTATCGTATCTACGATTTCAACCGTAAAGATGCGAATGGTAAAACCCGCGAACTTCACACCGATTTAGCCCGTGAAGCCATCAACTACGAAGTGTTGGATGACTATCGTACTAAATACGAACCGTTGAAGGACGAACCGGTAGAACTGGTTGCCTGCACCTACTTCACGACTTCTCTGTATGACATGACTGAAGAAATCAGTTGCGACTATTCCGAACTCGATTCATTCGTGATCTTTATCTGTATGGAAGGATCATGTACAATGAGAGACAATGAAGGTAATGAACTGACTGTTAGTGCAGGAGAATCTATCCTGTTGCCTGCTACCACGCAAGATGTCACTATCACTCCCGAAGGAGGAAGTGTGAAATTGCTGGAAACATACGTATAAGATAATAGCGTACAAAATGAAGGTCATCCGACTTTGTTTCATCCTCATGATGGGCAAAGGCGGATGACTTTTTTTATTACTAATAGAATAAAAACGGCAAAAAACTCTTTAACTATATTTATTAAAAAGTTTATCTGGAACACACAAAAAGATTCGTTCTTTTGCCGCTAGCCAAATGGCATAATATATAAAATAACTAGTGATGTAATGAGGAACAAAAATGGATTTAGCCGATGTGCAGAGTTCTACATCGGCCGTTTGCGAAAGGAGGGACGCTATTCTACGGCGCATGTCTACAAGAATGCCCTCTTCTCTTTCAGCAAGTTTTGCGGCACGCTCAATGTGTCGTTCAGACAAGTCACCCGGGAAAGTTTACGACGCTACGGGCAGTATCTTTACGAGTGTGGCTTGAAACCCAACACGATCTCTACGTATATGCGTATGCTTCGTAGTATTTATAACCGGGGAGTAGAAGCGGGCATTGCGCCTTATGTGCCGCGACTGTTTCATGATGTTTATACCGGTGTCGATGTTCGCCAGAAGAAGGCCCTGCCTGCTGTCGAATTGCATAAGCTTCTGTATGAGGACCCCAAATCGGAGCGTTTGCGTCGTACACAGGCTATTGCTGCCCTGATGTTCCAGTTTTGTGGAATGTCGTTCGCTGATCTGGCTCACCTGGAGAAATCGGCTTTGGTACAGAATGTGTTGCGATACAACCGTATCAAAACTAAAACCCCGATGAGTGTGGAAGTACTTGATACAGCCAGTGAAATGATTAACCAGCTTCGCAATAGGGAAGATGCACAACCCGATTGTCCGGATTATCTGTTTGACATCCTTAGCGGCGATCAAAAACGTCTGGATGAAAGAGGGTACCGGGAATATCAGTCCGCTCTTCGCCAATTCAATAATTGTTTGAAGGACTTGGCAAGAGCCTTGCATTTGCAATCTCCAGTCACTTCCTATACACTTCGCCATTCTTGGGCAACGACAGCGAAGTATCGGGGAGTACCTATTGAAATGATTAGTGAATCATTGGGCCATAAATCTATAAAAACCACACAAATCTATTTGAAAGGCTTTGGACTTAAAGAACGTACAGAGGTAAATAAAGGGAATTTATCTTACATTAGGAACTATCGTTTGGGTAGATAATAAACGATAAAGTATTAGAAATCAGGGGCGAAATGTTTCTGTTACTTCTTAGGTAACGGATAATTATTCGGTGCAAAGATATGCAAAAATACAAATAGTAAACAAGTAAAATCTTCTTTTTTTTCTGATTTGTTGAAATATGCAACAAAAATATATCAGGACATGATGATTCTGTTTGATCATGCCTGAAATTCCTGTACTCTGTTTCCAAAGATGCTTTTCCCTTCGCGTAGGTTAGAAAAACATCTTTGTAGGCAGTTCCTGTCCATGTTTTTCTGCTTTCATCTGTTTTTCTGTGAATGAGTACCTTATCCGTTACCTAAGAAGTAACGGAAAAGTAAGGGGTAAAAAAGTATGATTCTAACGAAAGAAACTTTAAGTGCTGGGCCTAGTATTGGGACAGGGGAAGGCGTAGCACACTCTAAACGCTGGTATGTTGCTCTGGTCCGTATGCATCATGAGAAGAAAGTAGCCGAGCGTTTAGATAAAATGGGGATTGAAAATTTTGTACCGGTCCAGCAAGAAGTACATCAATGGAGTGACCGCCGTAAAGTGGTTGAATCCGTGTTGCTTCCGATGATGGTTTTTGTACATGCTGATCCTAAAGAACGTAAAGAGGTTCTTTCCTTTTCTACCGTTAGTCGTTATATGGTAATGCGCGGTGAGAGCAGTCCGACTATCATTCCTGATGAACAAATGGCCCGTTTCCGTTTTATGCTCGACTATTCCGAAGAGGCAATCTGTATGAATAGCGCTCCTTTGGCGCGTGGTGAAAAAGTACGTGTTGTCAAAGGTCCTTTGACAGGACTTGTAGGAGAGCTTGTTACAGTAGATGGCAGAAGCAAGATTGCTGTCCGGTTGAATATGCTGGGGTGCGCTTGTGCGGATATGCCGGTTGGGTATGTGGAACCGTTTAAATAAACACAGAATAAAAGCTACTTTGTGTCTATCTCAAAACAGCTTACTTATTTTCTAAAATTGAAATAAGCTTTTATGAAAGGAATAGTTTTAGCTGGTGGTTCAGGCACTCGTCTGTATCCTATCACCAAAGGAGTGAGTAAGCAGTTGCTTCCTGTCTTTGACAAGCCCATGATTTATTATCCGATTTCAGTCCTTATGTTGGCTGGAATCCGTGAGATCCTGATCATTTCCACTCCTTATGATCTTCCGGGCTTCAAGCGTCTTTTAGGTGATGGCTCCGACTATGGAGTACGTTTTGAATATGCCGAACAACCCTCTCCGGACGGTCTGGCACAAGCCTTTAGTATCGGTGAAGACTTCATCGGCAATGATTCCGTCTGCCTGGTATTAGGTGATAATATCTTCTATGGCCAAAGCTTTACCCGCATGTTGCAGGAGGCTGTCCGTACAGTCGAGGAGGAGCAGAAAGCAACCGTATTCGGTTATTGGGTTGCCGATCCCGAACGTTATGGAGTTGCTGACTTTGACAAGGATGGAAATGTTTTGAGCATCGAAGAGAAACCTACAAATCCAAAATCTAACTACGCTGTAGTGGGACTCTATTTCTACCCCAATAAGGTGGTGGATGTAGCCAAACATATACAACCTTCTCCCCGTGGAGAGTTAGAAATCACTACCGTTAATCAGGAATTTCTCAATGACCACCAATTAAAGGTCCAACTATTAGGCCGTGGTTTTGCCTGGCTTGATACCGGCACGCACGATTCTCTTTCCGAAGCCAGCACTTTTATTGAAGTGATTGAAAAACGTCAGGGATTGAAAGTCGCGTGTCTTGAAGGTATTGCCCTGCGCCATGGCTGGATAACAGCGGATAAAATGCGTGAACTGGCCAAGCCCATGCTAAAGAATCAATATGGCCAGTACCTTTTAAAAGTAATAAATGAACTGGGACTGGAATAATGCCATATTCCTTTCCGGTAATTTAAATAACTAACAAACACTAATCACAGTGGAAATAATCAAAACTGCTATAGAGGGCGTTGTCATCATTGAACCCCGCCTTTTTAAAGATGACCGTGGTTACTTTTTCGAATCTTTTTCTCAACGTGAATTTGCAGAAAAGGTCCGTAAGGTAGACTTTGTCCAGGATAATGAAAGCAAATCCAGCTATGGTGTTTTACGTGGTCTTCATTTTCAGAAACCACCTTATGCCCAGAGTAAACTGGTACGTGTCATTAAAGGCTCTGTCCTTGATGTGGCTGTCGATATCCGTAAAGGCTCACCAACATTTGGAGAGCATGTATCAGTGGAATTGACTGAAGAAAACCACCGTCAGTTCTTTATTCCGCGTGGATTTGCCCACGGCTTTGTTGTCCTGACGGAAGAGGTTATTTTTCAATATAAATGTGACAACTTCTATGCTCCCCAATGTGAAGGTGCCCTGGCTTGGGATGATCCCGCATTGAAAATCGACTGGAAGGTTCCTGCTGATAAAATAATCCTTTCCGGGAAAGACCAACATCACGAATGCTTGGAAGAAGCCAGCTGGTTATTTGATTATAACGAAAATCTGTATTAAGCTCAATGAATATTCTAGTGACAGGAGCTAACGGTCAGCTTGGTAATGAGATGCGCCGTGTGTCGTCAACCAGCTCCAACCAATATATTTTTACCGATGTGGCAGAGTTGGATATAACCAGTCGTGATTCTATCCGTAAAATGGTCAATGACAACCAAATTCATGTCATCGTTAATTGTGCTGCCTATACCAATGTAGATAAGGCGGAAGACGATTTCGCGACTGCTGATTTATTGAATAATAAGGCAGTGGAGAATCTGGCTGTTGTAGCAAAAGAAACTGATGCTACCTTAATACATGTCTCTACGGACTATGTTTTTCAGGGAGACAGAAATGTCCCTTGTCGGGAAGATTGGGAAACTAATCCTTTGGGTGTGTATGGTAAAACGAAGCTGGCCGGTGAGCATAGCATACAGGAGACCGGCTGTCATTATCTTATCTTTCGTACCGCCTGGCTTTATTCCCCTTATGGGAAGAACTTCGTAAAAACGATGCGACAGCTCACCTCTGATAAAGATACCCTGAAAGTAGTCTTTGATCAGGTTGGTACCCCCACTTATGCCGGAGACTTGGCATCTGTTATCTATCAAGTGATTGAGGAGAATCAACTTTATAAAGAAGGTATCTACCATTTTAGTAATGAAGGTGTGTGTTCATGGTATGACTTTGCGAAGGAAATCTGTGACTTGAGTGGCAATGTGTGCGATATTCAACCTTGTCACAGCGATGAATTCCCCAGTAAGGTAAAGCGTCCTCATTTCTCTGTACTGGATAAAACAAAGGTGAAATCTACTTTTGGAATCACTGTTCCCTACTGGAAGGACTCTTTGCAGAAATGTATACATGAATTGAAACAACAATCAGCTTATTAAAATAGACATGAATTTCACACGAAATATATTGATCACGGGCGGAGCAGGCTTCATTGGATCACACGTTGTACGTTTGTTCGTCAATAAATATCCTGAATATCATATTATCAATCTGGATAAACTGACTTATGCCGGTAATCTGACTAACCTGAAAGATATTGAGAGTCAGCCTAATTATACCTTTGTAAAGGCCGATATCTGTGACTTTGATAAAATATTGGAACTTTTTAAGCTGTATCATATTGATGGAGTTATTCATTTAGCTGCTGAAAGTCATGTAGACCGTAGTATAAAAGATCCGTTCACCTTTGCTCAAACGAATGTAATGGGTACTCTTACCTTGCTTCAGGCTGCAAAAATATATTGGGAATCCTTGTCGGAAGGTTATGGTGGAAAACGCTTCTACCATATCTCAACAGATGAAGTTTATGGTGCATTGGAATTAACTCATCCCGAAGGAATCGATTCAGACATCTCGGCGCATGAGGTCTACGGTAATGAATTCTTTAAGGAAACTACTAAGTATAATCCACATAGTCCTTATTCAGCATCGAAGGCCGGTAGTGATCATTTTGTCCGTGCATTTCACGACACTTATGGAATGCCCACTGTGGTGACCAACTGTTCCAATAATTACGGTCCTTATCAGTTTCCCGAGAAATTGATTCCGCTATTTATCAATAACATTCGTCATCGTAAACCGTTGCCTGTATATGGCAAAGGAGAGAACGTTCGTGACTGGTTGTATGTAGTAGATCATGCACGAGCTATCGATATTATTTTCCATCATGGTAAGATTTCGAGCACTTATAATATTGGAGGTTTCAATGAATGGAAAAACATTGATATAGTTAAGGTAATAATCAAAACGGTGGATAAGTTGCTTGGGTATCCGGAAGGATATTCTTTAGACTTAATTACTTATGTGACCGATCGCAAAGGACATGATTTGCGTTATGCCATAGATTCAACTAAACTGAAAAGAGAATTGGGTTGGGAACCTAGTTTACAGTTCGAAGAAGGAATTGAAGAGACAGTGAGATGGTACTTGGATAATCAGGAATGGATGGATAATATAACATCTAGAGAATACGAAAAGTATTATGAAGAGATGTATAAAAGGGGAGAATAATTTAGATGATGAACATGAATTTAGAGTTAATAGTACGACCGTACGTTGACAAAGTTGAAAAATGGGAGTTTGATGAGGTCGTTCTCGAATATTCGGGGGCTGTTAAAATTAGCTTTAAATATGGTGGGAGAAAAGTTGGCGATACTTTGACTTTTTGCAAGAAAGATCTTGCACGTGTTTTTCTAGATTTGCTAGGAGGCAGTGTGAAAGGTGATGATAAAATAAAATTAGTGTGCCAGGCTTGTCTTGATTTTAGTGAACATTGTTAATGTGCTATTGTTCTTCTCATTCCTATATCAAGAGTTGTGAATAAAGTTAGTGATTTTATATGTGCACATCTTTAAATTTATGTCAGATACCTCAATTAATAACAAACGCATAGCCAAGAATACACTTCTTCTGTATTTTCGTATGTTTTTCATGATGGCGATTACACTCTATACAAGTAGAGTTGTTTTGGCAGCATTGGGTGTTGAAGATTTTGGTATTTATAATGTGGTTGGTGGTGTAGTAGCTATGATGGGGATTCTTAATGGAGCAATGTCTGTTTCTACTCAACGTTTTCTCACTTTTGAATTAGGGAAAAATGATAAGATACGGCTGAAGCAAGTATTTAGTATATCTATGAGTATATACATATTATTTGCAATCATATTAGTTCTTTTAGCTGAGACCATTGGCCTTTGGTTTCTTAACACATGTTTGGTGATTCCTTCCGAAAAAATGGAAGCAGCAAACTGGGTTTATCAGTTTTCAATTATTTCAGCTATCATAACCCTTTTATATAATCCTTATAATGCAATGATTATAGCTCACGAACGAATGAAAATTTATGCTTATGTGAGCGTTTATGAAGCTATATTGAAGCTGACTGTAGCCCTATTAATCCAGTTTCTTGCGGATGACCGACTGTTTTATTATGGACTTTTTCTCTTGATAGCATCGTTTATGGTCACCCTAACTTATTTCATTTATTCGGTACGATCATTCGAAGAGGCTAGATATACGTTTTATTGGGAGAAAAAATTATTTAATCAGTTATTGTCTTATTCAGGATGGAATATGTTTGGTTCTATTTCTAGTCTAGTCAAGGGTCAGGGTTTAAATATCTTGCTTAACCTATTTTTTAATCCTTCTGTGAATGCGGCGCGTGGCATTGCTTTTCAAATAAACTCTGCTGTCAGCCAGTTCTTTACAAACTTTTATACAGCAGTACGTCCGCAAATTACAAAGTATTATGCACAAGACGATATAGAGAATATGACAAAACTTGTCTTTCGCAGTTCAAAATTTTCTTTTTTCTTGATCATGTTTATTTCGCTGCCACTTATAGTGGAAGCTCCTTTTGTTATTAAATTGTGGTTGGGGCAAATACCTGAATATGTGATACCTTTTATGCGTCTCATTATTTTGATTACAGCGGTGGACGCAATGGCTACTCCGTTAATGACCACGGCGCACGCAACTGGAAACATCAAACTCTATCAATCTGTAGTTGGTACATTGGTAATGTTTAATATACCTATTTCTTATGTAGCCCTTGAATTAGGATATTCTGCAGTTTCCGTGTTTTATATATCACTGGTTATTTCTATCATTAGTCTTTTTCTTCGATTATGGATTGTAAACAGACTTTTGGATTTTCCAGTTATTGATTATATGAAAGACGTTTTTGGACGTTGTACTCTTTGTTCTCTGTTGGGTGCAATTATCCCAGTATTATTAGCTTCTAGATTAGGTACTACTTTCTTATCTTTTTGCTTGGTATCTATCGTGTCTTTATTCTCAAGTGGCTTAACGATCTGGTCCATTGGATTAAATGCTACTGAGCGGTCTCAATTGTTGACTATAGTAAAGAAAAAAATAAAAAGATGATTCAACTCGCCCCTAAAAAATTATGTACGGGATGTGGCGCATGTGCTTTTGTCTGTGGTAAGAACTGTATTGTGATGAAAGAGAATGAAGTAGGCATTGTTTATCCGGAATTGGAAATGTCTAATTGCGTACAATGTGAACGTTGCCAAAAAGTTTGTCCTATAATTGAGAATGTGGATTTTCGAAAACCTTTAACTGCTTATGCGGCATGGAGTAGTAATGAGAATGAACGAGCTACCAGTGCCTCTGGAGGTATTGCTTCTGAAATATACAAGATGGCCATTGTGAACGGTTATCTTGCGGCTGGGGCGGTCATTAATAATGATTTTTATGTATCGATGCAGTTGACAGACTCTATGGAAGATGTGGGACTCTTTAAAAATTCAAAATACGTATTTAGCAGTGCAATAGAGCTTTATCCAAAACTTCGTATTCTTCTGAAAGAAGGAAAAAAGACGGTAATTATAGGCTTGCCCTGTCAAATAGCTGCTATACGGAAGCTTTTTAAAGACAATGAGAATCTTTTGTTGATAGATGTTGTATGTCATGGAACTACACCGTACAGCTACCTAAAGCAACATATTGCTATGTTGGAGAAGAAATATGGTGAAGTGGCGAAACGAATGTCATTTCGTGATCCGTCTCTATATACTAATACTTTCACCTTCACTTTATATAATGCCGATAATAAACGTTTTTATGCGCAGCGAACAAAGGATGGTGATACTTATCAATTTGGTTATCATCGGATGGTGAGTTATAGAGAAAATTGTTATCACTGCAAGTTTGCCAAAAGCAAACGGATTTCAGATATTACATTGAGTGATTATAAAGGATTGGGAACAATGGCGCCATGTGCTTTCAGTGCTCAAAAAGTATCAAGTGTTTTAATAAATACCGATAGAGGTAAAATCTTAATCGAATCACTCATAACTACTGGAAAAATAAAGGCAGAGGAAAGACCTGTTGATGAGCCTGTTCAGGGTGATGAACAGCTACGCCGTCCTTCTGCCAAGAGTAAATATAGACTATATTTCGAGAGGGATATACAAGTATTTAGAGGAAATTTTGAGATTGCAATTCTGGCGGCTCAAAATCAATATATTCGTGATGAAAAGATAAAAAAAATAATATTCTTTCCAAAACGGATTGTTCGTAAACTATTAAAAGTAATCCACGTATAGAATCGAAAGATGAGAAAAATAGGTATTATTACTATTCATAATTCTCCGAATTATGGAGCCAGTTTGCAAGCCTTTGCACTATATGAATATATTCGTCAGCAAGGTGCTGAAGTGGAAATTATTGACCTTCATAGGCCTAATGCTCATGCCGATTATGAGCAAAGTAAGAAGTATCTTCCCTATCGATTACAGAAGAAAAGTAGTGTTAATCAACTGATAATAACGGTAAAGAAGTTACTGTATACAATTGCTTATGGGAAAAAAAAGGCATTTACAATGGGGTATTATGATGATGCTCTTACAAAATTTGAAGTTTTTAATTCTGTAATTAGGATGTCAAAACCATATAAAAGCGTGGATGCTATATATGCAGATCCCCCTGTATATGATGTCTATATTACAGGTAGTGATCAATTATGGAATCCTACCCAACGATTCTGCTTAGAACCTTTCTTTTTGACTTTTGTTCCCAATAATGCTGTGAAAATATCTTATGCGTCAAGTATTGGAATTTCTTCATTGACCAATATAGAGAAGAATGACTTTAAGAAATGGTTGTCGAGTTATAATGCGATTTCTGTAAGAGAGAAACAAGCTCAAAAGATGCTCAACGAGTTATTAATGGGGAAAAATGTATTCCAGGTTTCTGATCCTACATTTTTGTTGGATAGAGACTTTTGGAAGAATTTGGCGATTGTTCCAGATAATAGAGAACCCTATATTTTATTTTTCCCTTTGATGCATGATGTTTATTTTCTTGAGTTCGCTATTCGTGTGGCGCATGAAAGTGGGAAGAAGTTACTGGTTGTAGACCAAAAAAAACATATGGAAGGAAGTTATGTTCTAATAAAGGATGCTGGTCCTCGCGAATGGCTCGGACTTATAGCTAACGCTGATTTGGTACTGACAGATTCTTTTCATGGAACAGTATTTTCTATTTTGTTAAGTTCTCATAATTTTTATTCATATATTGCTCCTACCAATAAGAGGGGGGCACGTATTACTGACTTATTAGAAACTTTTGGGTTAAGTGATCATTTGCTTTGTTCTTCTTTAAAGGAGAGTTATCAGCAGTTATCGTCAAATGTCCCCAGCAAAGAAATAATTACTAAAATTTTTCAATGTGAGCAGGAGAAGTCTCGTCAATTTTTAGACAAATATATTCAATGAACATATCAAAAATACATAATTGCTATGGTTGCGGTGTTTGTGCTATCTCTTGTACAAAGAATATTATCAGCATAGAACTAAACGATAACGGTTTCTATGAGCCTAGGATAAGCGATGTGAATAAATGTACGGATTGTGGTTTATGCTTTGATGTGTGTGCTTATTCACATGATGAAATCAGTCTTCAGAATTTAGAAATTCATAGTTATGCTGCATGGAGTAATGATTCTGCAGTTCGACGAAAGTGTAGTAGTGGAGGTGTTGGATTTGAATTAGGCCGCATGATGTTATCTAAAGGGTATAAAGTATGCGGAGTGCGATATAATGCAGAAGTTGTACGTGCAGAACATTACATTGCTACCACTCTTGAGGAACTCATTCAAAGCATAGGTAGTAAGTACATTCAAAGTTATACCGTTGACGGCTTTAAGGGAATTAGTCGGAAGGAAAAATACTTGGTAACGGGGACTCCATGTCAAATAGATTCTTTTAGAAGATACATTCGTAGATTTAGGGTAGAGGATAATTTTGTGCTGATGGACTTCTTTTGCCACGGTGTTCCTTCTATGTTTGTATGGCAAAAGTATCTGAAGGATGTGGAAAAAGTAGTAGGTAAGGTTACTTATGCTTCTTGGCGTAACAAGTGGCGGGGGTGGCATGATTCTTGGGCTATAGGAATAGATGGTGAAAAGCATGGCAAAAAGGTGAATTGGCATGATTCATATAATTCATTGATAAAGGAGAGAAAAACATTTGTAAATTCTAGATTGTCACAAGGTGATAAATTTTATGCTCTTTTCTTAGGTGATGGCTGTTTGGGGGGGGCTTGTTATGATCATTGTAAATATAAATACAAACATTCTTCCGCTGATATTCGTATCGGTGACGCTTGGGGTACATGTTATAAAAAAGATGAGGATGGAGTGAGTGCTGTTATTACATTTACCTCAATAGGAAATGAATGGCTTAAAAAGGCTAATTTGCATATAGAACAAAAACCTTTTGATGTCGTAGCGGAATTGCAGATAAAAAAGGCTTCTAAGAGAACGTTGATAACAAAAATATTGATGAAAGAACTTAAAAAAGAAAGTTCAACAATCGATGATGTGTATGCTATACAGTTGTTGTATAATAAACTGAAAAGATTGATTCGGAGGATAAGTAATCCTAAAAAAACAATAGTGAATTTTTTTAATAGATTTTCAAGTTCGCATTCTAATAAACTGAATGCGCCAACTTTAAAATAACAGTATATGAATATTAAGATTATAACATGTCATGATGTTTATAATTATGGAGCATCACTGCAAGCATATGCTTTGCAAACCTATTTGAAACAAAAGGGACATGATGTTGAAATTATAGACTATTTACCTGCATATATGGATAAAGCTTATAGTTTGAACTTTAATAGATATATGTCAATTCCTAAAATGTCGCCTTTGTACAAATATAAGGATAATGCATTCTTTAGAATTGTTTATGCTATAAAGAAATACTTGCCACAATTATATAAAATCGTACGGCAGAGAGGGCGGAAGCTGGCTTTTGACAGGTTTAAACATGCTTATTTGCATCTTACGGATCATTATGTAGAATACAGGGATTTGAAGGACGTACAATGGGTGGCTGATGTCTTTATTGTTGGAAGTGATCAAGTGTGGAATCCATTATTTAATAATGGAAGAGATCCTTCTTATTTTTTGCAGTTTGGTAGTCTGGAAACCAAAAGAGTGGCGTATGCTGCGAGTTTTGGAGTATCAACTTTAGAAGAACAAGACGTAAAAAGAATGAAAGAGTGGTTAAAGAGCTTTTCGGCTATATCAGTAAGAGAAACTACCGGATTAAGATTATTAACCAGTATAGGAATATTAGGAGCCCAACATGTTGTTGATCCCGTTTTTTTACTATCTCCAAAGGATTGGAATATATTAATCCAAGATGGAACCTCGCCTGCTCTGGATTACGTTTTGGTATATAACCTGGGGCAAGTTGATGAGTCTATTAAAAGTTGTGCACAAGAATTAGCACGGAAACATAATTTGTCTATTCTATCTATAGAAGATAGTACTAAAATTAAATATGCAGATAAAATTGTAGAAAGTGCGGGACCTATAGAATTTGTGAGGTATATTAAAGCGGCGAGGTATGTTGTAACAAACTCATTTCATGCGACGGCTTTTTCATTAAAATTTAATGTCCCTTTTTATGTGTTT
>ENA-ORMJ01000811-ORMJ01000811.1-human-gut-metagenome-genome-assembly--contig:-NODE-811-length-21760-cov-8.765999_pt1 | contig 21760 bp, 20 predicted proteins | sample MGYA00242100_ERZ508989 | MGnify/ENA primary metagenome ERZ508989 (study PRJEB26280, sample SAMEA2531403) | human gut metagenome | biome: human gut; feature: human-associated habitat; material: faeces...
AAGTGAAAGGATATGTACACAACCCGGATGTGATGCTTCCGCCGAAGAACGGAAAACTGGATGTAGGCGGTGCGCTTGGACCAGGATTTTTAAATGTGATCAAGGATATGGGACTCAAAGAACCATATTCCGGACAGACGATTTTGCAGACAGGAGAGATCGCAGAAGATCTGACCTATTATTTTGCAACCTCTGAGCAGGTGCCGTCTTCTGTGGGTCTGGGTGTGCTGATGGAAAAGGACAATACCGTGCGATGCGCAGGTGGATTTATCGTACAGGTGATGCCGTTTATTGAGGAGGAAGTGCTCAGCAAGCTGGAAGAAAACATCAAGAATATTCAGTCTGTGACAGCAATGCTCGACAATGGCCATACACCGGAAGAAACCACGCGGCCCTCCGGCAGCGCAACGAATGCGCCAAACGGTTTTACGCCGGTGACACGGCCTTCAAAAATATTCCCTACCTCAATCGCCAAAACTCAATACTCCTTGTTGACTAATGTGTTTCCCGCCGGCCGCAAGCCGCTCGGGGCGCGGCATCAGTTGCCCGTCACATCCACAAAGATGCGCTCGTTGGCCGCCGCATAATTGTAAGAGTCCCGCGCGACCCACTCGGTCACGTCGTCCGAGTCGCCGCTGAGGATGCGCTGCATCTCCTCGTTCTGGGTCTTCTGCTGGTCGATCTGCTCCTGCAGGGTGTCCAGCTCCGCTTTCTTGGAGCTGAGTGCCACCTGATTTGCGATGTACGCCGCCAGCATACTCAGCAAAAGCAGAAGGAAGAGCAGTTTCAGCACAGCGCCCACGACGGACGCCTTTCTCTTCCGCTTTTTCCGGCTCGGATTTGCCATAACACAGTGCCTCCCGTTTTCGGACAGCAGGCCCGATGCGCCTGTACTCTCACTTTGATACGTTTGAATTATACAACATACGCCGTGGTGTTGGCAAGCTCTTTTTCTGTTTTTTTGCAAGTCTTTTTTCGTTCCGCCGTACTTTGGCGGCGGCGCGGGCGGCTTTCCACGGGGCGATGCACCGGGCGGCGAGCCGCACCGGCCCCAGCAGCAGTTTCCCCGCAAAGGCTTCGGCAGCGGCGAACAGAGGCCGCAGCGCTGCCTGCACCGCCCCGGCGGCGCAGAACGCCGCCAGCGCCATATAGCCCCGCAGCTGCCCGGCCTGACTCTGGGAGACGGCATAGCTCTGCAAAGCCATCAGCACGGCTCCCACAAAAAGCATATCCGGCAGGAACGCGGCCCTGCCCCGGGTGGGCAGAACGGCCCGCGCCGCGCCCAGCACACCGCCCAGCACCGCGCAGGCCGCCATCTCCTGCCCCACCGCCCCGGGCGAAAGCGCCGGGCCCATCACCGGACGAGACGGCGCAGAAAGCCGCCCGGCGTATGCTCTGCGGTGTATTCCAGCGTGTCCACCCGGCCTGTAAGCTTGACTTCGCCCTTGTCGAGGTCGAGGCTGGTGACGCTCAGCTCGGCCCCGGTGAGTTCCAGCGTCCCTTTCGAGGTGAGCATCGCCGCCCCCTCGGCATCACAGCGGATGACCCGCCGCACACCGGTGACGGTCAGCTTGTTCCGCCCCTCCAGGATGAGGTCGTGAGGCAGAGCCTGCTCCGGCTTTGCGTCCTGTTGTTTCATGACATTCCCCTCCCCTTTTCTGCCATCTTATGCAGGGCGGGGCGGGGTCATGCCGGATTTACTCGGCTTTCGGGGCGTCGTGGGCGGCTGCCAGCACGTTGTCCTGCTCGATGATCTCGTACATCTCGCGGGCCACGTCCTTGGTGCGGGGCTCCACGTCGGAGAGGACCTTCACCTTGATGGGCCGGTTGCCGAAGGTGACCTCGATGATGTCGCCGGCCTTGACGGCCTGGCTGGCCTTGGCGGTCTTGCCGTTGATGAGGATGCGGCCCGCGTCGGCCACCTCGTTTGCCACCGTGCGGCGCTTGATGAGCCGCGAAACTTTCAGATATTTGTCTAAACGCATTTCTAAACTCCTTGTATCAACCTCTCAGTCTCGCTGTCGCTCGACAGCTCCCCTAGTAGGGGAGCCTCTGGCGAAGAGGCAAAGCTTTACGATATGCCAAAGCCTCCCCTATTAGGGGAGGTGGCACGCCGTAGGCGTGACGGAGAGGTTGTTCCTCTATTAAAAAAGCCGCCGGGCCTAAAGGTTCCGGCGGCGATGGGTTTTCTCTTACAGGGTGTCCTTCAGAGCCTTGCCCGGCTTGAACACGATGCTCTTGGAAGCAGCGATGGTGATGGCCTCGCGGGTGCGGGGGTTGATGCCCTGACGCTCAGCGCGCTCACGCACCTCGAAGGTGCCGAAGCCGGAGATGGAGATCTTCTCACCCTCGGCCATAGCCTTGCCCAGTGCCTCGAATGCAGCGTTGACAGCCATCTCGGCGCTCTTCTTGCTCATCTCAGTGTTTGCCGCAACCTGTGCGATCAGATCGGTCTTGGTCATAATAAAAGCCTCCACAATATTTTCAACATTTTCTATTCGAGCAGACGGTCTGACCGTCTGGTACCCGTTTACGTTTCGTCCGCTTCCAGCCTCCGGGTGAAGCGCTTTGCCGCAAAGGTCAGGGCCTCTTCGGCGTCCACACCGGCCAGACGCATGGCATCGGCGGCGGCCAGCAGCAGCTCACCGGCGTTCTCTGCCGTCTGCTGTGCGTCCCACGCGGCCTTGGCGCTGTCCAGAGTCCTGGCCGCACCGGCGGCATCCTCCGGCCCGCAGCCGAACCGCGCGGCCCGCTTCTGGAGCTTCTGGGCGCGCATCAGGGCGGGCAGGGTGGCCGGGACGGTGTCCAGCTCATCGGCCAGGGTCGTGCGGCCCTTTTCCTTATTTTTGAGCGCATCCCAGCTGTTTATACCAGCATTTTCCGCCGCCGAGGAAGCAAAGATGTTCGGGTGGCGGAAGACCAGCTTCTCGCACACCTCGCGGCAGACCTTTTCCATGTCGAAACGGCCCCGCTCCTCCTCGATGACGGTGTGGAACACCACCTGCATCAGGACGTCGCCCAGCTCTTCCTGCATCATGACAGGGTCGTCGGCGTCGATGGCTTCCAGCGCCTCGCACGTTTCTTCCAGAAAGTTTTTCCGGATGGAAGCGTGGGTCTGGACTTTGTCCCACGGACAGCCGTTCTCCCCGTCTCTCAGGATGCGGATGATCTCCACGAGGTCTTCCGCCGTATAGTGTTCCCTCGGCGTCCAGTCCTGCATGGGGCGTCTCCTTTCCGCATTCCGAAAACATCTGCGAACAGATTCAAATTGTACCGCAGAATCTGCCGAAATGCAAGGGTACAAGCGCATTTTCCGGCTTTTTGCGGCAAAATTTTCATTTCATTCACAACAAAAGGCGGCATCCCCCGGGGGACACCGCCCTGCGTGGGCTTTTTCGCTTACAGCTGTGCGCCGCACTTGTTGCAGAACAGCGCGTCGTCCGAGACGGGTGCGCCGCACTGGGGGCAGGTCTTGGCCTCGTCGTCCTCGGGCTTTGCCTCGGCGGGCTCTGCGGCAGCGTCAGCCGTCACATCGGCGGCCTCTTCCGTCTCCTCGAACGTCGTCTCAATGACAGTATCCGGCTCGAGAGAGGCTTTCAGGTCGGAGAGCTCCTGCTCGATGTTGGCGATCATCTCGATGTATTTGTCCACAAGGGGCTGGTTCTCCTCGTTGCCCTTGGCCAGACTATACACCAGAGCGCCCAGCTGGCGCTGCGCCTTGTACAGCTTGCTCTGCGCGTTCACGATCTTTGCCTGGGTGCGGCCCTTTTCGGCCAGGTCCAGCGCGGCATTCTTGCCTTTCTCGGCATACTCGAGGCCCATTTCCTTGATCTTATTGAAGTCCATAAAAGACACCTCACTTGTCTATGCCCGGGGTGGGCAGCACTCCTCTGCGTTTTCTGCTCAGGCTGTCCCTGTGCCGCCGGAGATTATTTTCATTATAGCGCACTCCCGGGGGGAATGCAACGAATCCCACCCAAGTTTTACAGAATCGTGCGGATTTGGAAACAGTTTTTTCGCAATTTGCACACTTTCCGCGTTCTGATGTCGTTTAGAAGCTGTTTTCGTAAGCAGGGTGCGCCGAACGGCGAGGATTTTTGCCCGCAGACAAGGCGATTTTCCGCAGCAATCCTGACGGATTGCAAGGGAAAGCAACGCAGTATGCGGGCAAAAAGACCGTTTCGGGCGGTGTGCAATGCTTAGGAAAACGGCTTCTCAAACCTCGCCTGCGTAGAACTCGCGCAGCATACTGTCGGCGGGCAGAAGCTCCAGCTCCACCGGGGCCACATGCTCGAAGCGGCGGGCCGTCTCGTCCCAGAGCTCCGCGTTGTGGCCTTCCAGCGTGAAGCGCTGGCTCACCGGGCGCAGGAGCTTTGCGATGAGGCCCAGCTCGTAGGTGAAGGAAGTGTCCAGCAAAAAGTCTGCCGTAGTCTTGAAGCCCTTGATATACCGGGTCTCGCCGTCGAGGACCCGGTCCCACATGGCGAGGGTCTTGGCGGGGCTGCGGCCCCGGGCTGCGGCATCCCGCAGGGTGCGGCGGCAGAGGCGGATGTCCTGGGTGTTGATGACACGGCGGCCATCAATGCAGTATTCCTCCCGCAGGCCGGCGTAGATGCGGTAGACGTCGTCGCCCTTCACAAGGCCCGTCAGCTCGGGGTTCAGGGCGTGGATGCCCTCCACGATGCAGACGCCGCCCTTGAGGTCCAGCGTCTCCGTCTCGGAGGAGCGGGACTCGGTGGTGAAGTCGTAGATGGGCAGCACAGTCTTGCCGGTGGTGCTCAGATCGCTGAGGCACTGGCGGATGAGGGGCATATCCAGCGTGTCGGGGTTCTCGTAGTCCAGTGTACCGTCGGGCAGGCGGGGGTAATACTGAGCGCCCTTGAAGAAGTTATCCAGACTGATGACATGGGCCGGGGTGCCGGAGGCTTCCAGAGCCTCGGCCACCTTATGAGCCGAAGTCGTCTTGCCGCTGGCCGACGGGCCGGTGAGCATGACGATCTTGGCGCGGGAGTCCCTGATCTTCTGGGCAGCATAGGCCACCCGCTGGCGGTAGCTCTTCTCGCTCATCTCCGCCAGCGCCGCCGGGCTCTGGGCGGCGACGTTGTACAGGTCTATCTCAACCAGACGTTTCGGTACCCAAATCGTGATCATAAAAAACCGCCACTCCTTTTTTCCGTTCCAGCACTTCGTCAAAACGCTGGATGTATTCTGTCGGATACTTGAAATTAAAGATGCGCTGCATCCGCTTTCCGCCGTCGGCCACCAGCTTGGTGCTGCCGCCTGCGCCGGCCGAGAGGATGGTCTGGACTTCTTCCATGATATAGATATTATAATACCCCTCGTGGCCCGGCTTGCACCAGCCCACGTTTTCCAGGTTTTGGAGGGTATTTTTCTGACGATAGAGGTAGTAGGGCCGATAGCCCGCCTCGGCCAGCAGATGGCACTTTTCCAGCATGGCGGCCACATCGGCGTAGTCGTTCTCCTTCTGGTCCTCGATGACGATGCGGGAGGCCCGCTTGAGGGTCAGGGTGTGGACGGTGATGTTCTCAGGGTCGAGGGCGATGGCCTGACGCAGGCTCTTCTCGAACCCTTCCACCGTGTCGCCGGGCAGACCCGCGATGAGGTCCATGTTGATGTCGTCGTGGCCTGCGGCCCGGGCCTCGGCATAGCAGTCGAGGATGTCCTGGGCCGAGTGCCTGCGGCCAATGTTCGCCAATACTTCATCCGAGAAGGTCTGCGGATTGATGGAGATGCGGGTCGCGCCGTATTCTCGGATGATGGCCAGCTTTTCGGCGTCGGTGCAGTCGGGGCGTCCGGCTTCCACCGTGTATTCCACGATGGCGGAAAGGTCGAAGCAGTCCCGCACCGTCCCCATGAGCTGGCGCAGCTGCGCTGCCGAGAGGCTGGGGGGGGTGCCGCCGCCGATGTAGATGCTGCAGAGCTTCAGCCCGGCCTTGTCTGCCTCGTCCCGGATGGCCTCGACCTCTTTGCACAGGCAGTCCACATAGGGCTGCACCAGTTTGCGGTCACGGTCGAGGTTGCAGCTGACGAAGCTGCAATAGCTGCACCGGGAGGGGCAGAACGGGATGCCGATATAGAGGCTGTAGGTCTTGGGCGCACTGCCTGCTTTCAGGATCGGCTCCTGCAAGTCCGCGATGGCCTTGGCCATGCCGTATTTTTCGGGCGAGCAGTCGAAGCGCTTCAAAAAGAAATCGTCGATCTCCTCTTCCGTCCAGCCTGCGGCCCGCTTGTCGTGGACGAGGCGCACCGGGCGGACGCCGGTCATCTTGCCCCAGGGCGGGCGGATGCCCGTCCAGCTGCGCAGCAGGTCATAGGTCAGGCTGGCCAGCGCAAATTCCGGCGTCTCGCCGCCCTCTTCCACGGGAATGGGCAGAGGTGCTTCGGCGGTCTGGCTCTTGCCGCCCTGCCGCACCATGGCCCAGAGCTTATCAGGCCGCTTCTCGGCCCAGACGCAGTCTGCGCCGTCCTCGGGCGGGGTGAGGGTGAGCGGGGCCATTGGGTAGAACAGGCGGACGAGGTGCTCCACCTCGTAGCCCGAGCCGAGGCCCGTGATATAGATATTCATGTGAAATCCCGCCTTTTTATGCGTTTCTCAGCGCATTTTTGATATAGAAGTTGGTGGCGGCCTCCTGCCCGAAGGTGGAGAAATCGCCGTGGCCGGGCAGCACCTGCGCCTCAGCCGGGACGGGCAGTGCCGCGAACTTGCGCAGGCTCTCGTCCATCTTCCGGCTGTCGCCGCCCTCGAGGTCGGTGCGGCCGATGCTGCCCTGAAAGACCGTGTCGCCCACGAAGAGATAGTTTTCGCACAGCAGCACTACGCTGCCCTCGGTGTGGCCGGGGGTGTGCCAGACAGTGAAGCGCAGCTCGTCGAGGGGGATGACCTCGCCCTCTTCGTAACCACTGTCCGAGCCTTTGAGGGGCAGCAGCTGGGTTCCCCGACAGTCGGCGGGCTCACAGTAGAGCTTTGCACCCCACTCGCGGCTCAGGACCCCCGCACTGCCCACATGGTCGTAGTGGCCGTGGGTGCAGAGGATAAGGCTCAGCCTGCCGCCGTGCTCCTTTAAGATCTTATCGTACTCCTGCACCTCGGCGGCGGGGTCGATGACCACCGCGCTGCCTGCGTCCGAGATGAGCAGGAAGCTGTTGGTGTAAAACGGCGCAGGGCCGACCAGATGAAATGCCTTCATGGTTTATTTTTCTCCTTTATGCCACTCGTCGGTGTCGATGACGATGGTACAGGGGCCTTCGTTGACCAGCGACACCTGCATATCCGCGCCGAACTCGCCGTGCTGGACATCCTTGAGGCCCTGCTTGTTCATCTCGGCGAGGAACAGCTCGTAGGCGTCCACAGCCAGCGGCGGTCTTGCCGCCTTGATGAAGCTGGGGCGGAAGCCCTTCTTCGTGTCGCCGTAGAGGGTGAACTGACTCACCACCAGTGCAGAGTACCCGAGGTCCTTTGCGCTGAGGTTCAGCTTGTCGTTTTCGTCCTTGAAAATGCGCAGGCCCGCGCATTTTTCAGCCAGTTTCGGCACGATGTCGAGAGTATCGGTGTCCTTGACGCCCAGCAGGATGACGAGGCCGGGACCGATGGGGCGCGGCTCGCCGCCGTTGACCCGGACGCTGGCCGAGGATACGGCCTGAATGACTGCACGCATATTAGCTCCTTGTTACCTTGAGCACGTCCTTGACTTTGGACAGACGGGCCACGACCCGGTTGAGGTGCTCTGTATTGTTGATGCCAATGGTCAGGCTGATGACGGCACAGTTGTTCTCCACCTGACGGGCGTTCATGGCGTAGATGGGGACGCGGATGTCAGCCAGTGCGGCCAGCACATCGGACAGCAGCTCGTTGCGGTTGAGGGCGATGATCTCCAGACCGGCCTTGTAGCTGTCCTTGACGCTGTCGGCCCAGTAAGCCTTGACCCAGCGGGGGGCGTTGGAGGGGTCTTTCATGCTGGACATCGCGTTGGCGCAGCTCTGCTTGTGGATGGAGACGCCGAAGCCCCGGGTGATGAAGCCCACGATGGGGTCGCCGGGCAGGGGCGAGCAGCACTTTGCAAACTTGATGGGGGTGTTATCGAAGCCCTCCACCACCACGCCGTCGGTGGCGTGGACGCGGCTCAGATCGACCTTCGGCAGGTCCTCCACCGACTTGTTCTCAGCAGCCTCGGCGGCCTTGAGCTTCTGCCACTCCTCTTTGAGCTTGGGCAGGCAGTTGGCGATGGTCATGCCGCCGTAGCCGATGGCGGCGTAAATTTCCTCCGCGTTGTTCTGGCGCAGACGGCGGCTGCAGCTGCCCACGAACTCGTCCAGCTGGTCGTCGGGGATGAAGATCATCTCCCGGCGCAGCTCTTTGGCCAGCGCGTCGCGGCCCTGCTGGATGTTCTCTTCGCGGCGCATCTTCTTGAACCAGTTGCGTATCTTGCTCTTGGCCTCGCTGGTGCGCACGATCTTGAGCCAGTCGCGGCTGGGGCCTTTGTCCGCCGGGCCGAGGATGACTTCGATAATTTCGCCCGTCGCCACGACATGGTCGATGGGGACGATGCGGTTGTTGACCTTACAGCCCACCATCCGGTTGCCGACGGCAGAGTGGATGGCGTAGGCAAAGTCGATGCAGTTGGCGCCCGCAGGCAGGTTGATGACGTCGCCCTTCGGGGTGAAGGCAAAGACCTCCTCCGGCAGCAGGTCGCTCTTCAAATCGTGGAGCAGGTTGCCAGAATCCTCGCTGACGCGCTGGTTTTCCAGCAGCTGGCTGACCCAGGCCAGACGCTCATCCAGCTTATCGTGGCCCTCGAGGCCCTCCTTATACTTCCAGTGGGCGGCAACGCCGTACTCGGCCTGCTCGTCCATGGTGCGGGTGCGTATCTGCACCTCAAAGGGGATGCCCTCGTGGCCGATGACGGTGGTGTGGAGGCTCTGGTAGCCGTTGGGCTTGGGGGTAGAGATATAGTCCTTGAAGCGGTTGGGCAGCGGGTGGTACATATCGTGGATGAGGCCCAGGGTGCTGTAGCACTCAGCCAGGGTGTCCAGGATGATGCGCACCGCGTAGATGTCGTAAATTTCATCGAAGGACTTGTTCTGCATGATGGTCTTGCGGTAGATGCCGTAGATGCTCTTGACTCTCCGCTTGATGGTCGCGCCCTCGATGCCGCTCTCCTCGAGGCGGCTCTTGATGACGCCCGACACGCTGGCCAGGAACTCGTCGCCCGCGCGCTCGCTGAGCATCTTGTTGATCTCCTCGTAGCCCACGGGGTCGAGGTAGTGGAGGCTGCGGTCTTCCAGCTCCTCCTTGACGTTCAGGATGCCCAGACGGTTGGCGATGGGGGCGTAGACCTCCATGGTCTCACGGGCTTTGTCGCGGCGCTTCTGCTCCGGCCATGCGTCGCCGGTGCGCATATTGTGCAGGCGGTCACAGAGCTTGATGATCATGACGCGGACGTCACGGCTCATGGCCAGCAGCATCTTGCGCAGGTTCTCGGCCTGCAGCTCTTCGATATTGGAAAATTGGATCTTGGTCAGCTTGGTGACGCCGTCCACCAGCGCAGCCACCTCTTCGCCGAAAGTGGCGGTCAGGTCGGTCAGCGTGGTGGGGGTGTCCTCCACCACATCATGGAGCAGGGCGGCGGCGATGCTCTCGCTGTCCATACCGAGGTCCAGCACGAGGCGGGCCACGGCCAACGGGTGGCAGATATAGGGCTCACCGCTGCGGCGGCAGACCCCCTTGTGGGCGTCGTTGGCCATATTGTAGGCTTTTTCGATCATGGCCATGTTGTAGGCCTTGCCGCTGGCCTTGATGGCCTCCACCAGCTTCTCCCAGGTCACGATCTCGGGCCGCACCTCCGAGGGGAGGGTCCCCTCAGGGGCGTTGGCCGGCAGAGCCGTTGCGGCCACGGTAGCCATCTCCGTCACCGGCACGGGCTGATGGAGATGGGTCTTTGCAGAATAGCTGTCCTCTTTCGCCGCAGCCGATGCTGCGGGCGCGGGGACGACAGGTTTCTTTCCCTCAGGCATCTTTATCGTTCCTCCAGACATTTCAGGATGGGCGCATCGGCAAGGTTCTTCTTGCCGGTGGCAGGCACGAGTTCCCAGAACTTTGCCCCGCCCCGGTCAGCCGCTGTGATGAGGCCGACCTGTTCCAGCGCAGAGATGGCCACCAGCGTCCGGCCGGTGTTCTCCTCGCCGAGTTTTGCAAACAGGGGCTGCAGGTCTTCGGCGTGCCAGCGCCGCGCCTGCAGCTCCCGATAAACGGTGATGATATGGCTGCGCTCCGGGGCGATGCTCTCCTTCTGCTCCGGCGTCAGGGGCGTACCCCGGCGCAGCGCCTGCACCAGCGCGGCCTGCTCTGCAGCTGTGTTGCCGAGGCCCGCCGGGTGCAGCTCGATGATGCGGCCCGACAGCTGTGCGCCCCGGGGCGAATCGTAGACCGAAAGGCTGATGGCTGCGTCCACGACGTCGCCCGTCGAGTAAGGCACCTGTTCCGGGTGCATCCCGAACCAGACGGCGTAGATGCTGGAACTGCCCTGCCGCAGACGCAGGCGGCAGTGTTTACCCTCCGAGACGGCGTAGACGCCCTCCACGACAGCCCTTTCCAGCACGAAGACCGGGCTGGGGTTGTCGGCACCGTAGGGTGCCAGCTGGTCGAGGCGGCGGACGCTCTCCACCGTCAGGCGGTCGAGGTGGACGGACAGATCGCATTCCAGCGGCGGGGTGCGCAGCACGGGACACTCCCGGGCCGCCCAGTCGTTGAGCCGCTGGCGGAGCGTCTGCAGATCCTCTTCCCGCACCGAGAGGCCCGCTGCCATGGCGTGGCCGCCGAAGCGGAGCAGGATGTCGGCGCAGGAGGCGATGCACTCGTGCAGGTTGAAGCCCTGCACGCTGCGGCCGCTGCCCTTGCCCTCGCCGTGCTCATCTACCGACACCACGATGACCGGGCGTCCGGTCTTTTCCACAAGGCGGGAGGCCACGATGCCGATGACGCCGGGGTGCCAGTCTCTGCCCCAGAGCAGGATGACCCGGTCTTCGAGGCGTTCCGGCTCAGCGTCCAGCAGCTCCTGCGCGGCTTTGACGATCTCCATCTCCGTCTCCTGCCGCTGGATGTTGATGTCGCTCAGCTTATGCGCCAGTTCGACCGCCCGGTCTTCGTCCTCACAGAGCACCAGCTGCAAAGCGGTGACAGCGCTGTCCATCCGGCCCGCCGCATTGATGCGGGGTGCGATGGCGTAGCTGATGTTCTCTGCCGTCACCGGCTTGCCTGCAAGGCCCACTTCTTCCAAAAGGGCGCAGAAGCCGGGTCTGTCCGTATTTTGCAGCTGGCGCAGACCGGCTTTGACGATGGTGCGGTTCTCCCCTGTCAGGGGCATGACGTCGGCCACGGTGCCAACAGCGGCGAGGTCGCCGCAGTATTCCAGCATCTCTTCCGGCGGGCAGCCATCCAGCGCGGCGCAGAGCTTGAAGGCCACGCCCGCGCCGCACAGGCCCTTGAAGGGGCTGTGGTCGTCGGCACGGCGGGGGTCCACGATGGCCGCTGCCTGGGGCAGGGTGTCGTGGGGCAGATGGTGGTCTGTGATGATGAGGTCGATGCCGAGGCTGGCCGCGAATGCGGCTTCCTCTACGGCAGAGATGCCGTTGTCCACCGTGACGATGAGGCGGCAGCCCTTATCGTAGATCGACTGGATCGCGTTCTTCGAGAGGCCGTAGCCGTCGCCCTCCCGGCTGGGCAGCATACACTTGACGGCGGCACCCATCCCTTTCAGGTGCTGATAGAGCAGGGCCGTGGCGGTCACACCGTCCACGTCGTAGTCGCCGAAGACGACGATGGTCTCCCCTTCGTCGATGGCCCGCAGGATGCGCTCACAGGCTTTATCCATATCGGTCAGGAGCATGGGGTCGCTCAGCTCTTCTTCGCCCGCCAGAAGGGTCAGCGCCTCGGCGGGGTCGGTGATGCCCCGGGCAGCGAGGATGCCGGCCAGCAGGCCGGCTTCTTTCTGCTGGGCCGCGAGGACAGAGCGGTATTTTTCCTCGCTCCACTCTTCGTCCATGTTCTGGTATTCCAGCTCTTCGGTGTTCTGCTGGGCGATGGCCGCTGTCAGCTCTTTCAGGGCGGCGCGGTCAACGGTCTTGGTGTTCCAGGCCCGGTAGGTCATCGCAATCCCTCCCCGGCCAGACCATCGTTCGCCAGCATCCCCTGCAGCGCAGCGATCTCGCTGGAAACGTCCAGCGCCACGTCCGACAAAAGCTTATCGTAGAGGTTATCATAAGCCTGATTCAGGGTGTGCAGGATGCCCGCAATATCCCGGCGGATGGCCTCCGCGTTCTCACCCTGCTGGCTCTGCACGTCGTTGTAGGTGTGCAGGAGCTTGAGGGTGGTGGGGATATAGTATTCCGCAAAGCGGCGGGCCTTGGGCAGGCTCTCGGGGTGGGCTTCCAGCCAGGCACAGATGGACTCAGTGGTCTTCTGCATATGCTGCAGCTCCTCCACAGCCCGCTCATCCTCCATGAGTTCCTGCTCCTTCTCGAGCACCTGCGCAAAGCGGCGGGTCGTCTCGAGGTTCAGGGGGACTTCTCCGGCCTGTTCCGGCGCTTTTTCCGGTTCGGGCTGGGGCTGATTTTCCTGTGCGGCGCGGTAGTCCTCTGCCGTCAGGTAGAGCTTGTCGTTTTTCTCGTCCAGCCAGGCACTGAGCCAGCCCTTGTGGATGAATTTCCGCAGCATCTTGAGAGCCTTGGTCTTCTTTTTATGCGTCAGGTCGGCCAGCATGGAGAGGGACAGGCCCTTGTGCCAGTCGAAGCCCTCGGCGGTATCGGCGTAGAGCTCCAGGGTCTTGGCGGCCTTCATACGGGACGCGCCCGCTGCGGTCAGCCAGCCGAACACAGCGGTCACAGCGGCAGAGCACCACCCCGTGGCCCGGGTAGCGCTCATAGCAAAATCACCGATGGCGCTGAGGGCATTGTCTGCAACTTCAACCACTGTTTCCGGATGCAGAGCGGCCACACTGTCGGAGGCAAACGCCCCCGCCGTGCCGAAGCAGGCGATGGCCGTGATGCCGAAGAGGACGGCGAAGGTGATGCCGGTCGCCAGCATGGCGACGCCTGCGCCGTGGCGCTTTTTCGCGCTGGTGCGGATATTCTCGATGGCCGTCGGTTTCGGCTTCTTTGCAAAGAAATTGCGCGCCCAGTCGGTCATCCCGCTGGCATTTGCACTGCTTCTGGCCTCCTCGGCCCGCTTCTGGTACTCCTGTTTTCCGGCCTGAAAGGCCCGGCCTGCCTCCGAGATGCCATAACCGGCGGCGTTCACCGCAGCGCGGCCCACATCCCACACACGGTCGCCGATCTCCTCGCCCCGGCCCTCAAAGCCGTGTCGGAAGGAGTCGGACATGGTGTCGCCCAGCTCGCGGAGCTGGCGTTCCAGCTCCTGCTGCACCTTACGGCCTTCGCTGTCCTTCGCCGTGCGGTCAAAATCGTCTTCACGATCAGTCATTCAACTTCTCACCCTTCTGCCGGGCTGTACCGGCTGATGATGGCGCGGGCCACCCGCAGGCCATCGACGGCGGCACTCATGATGCCGCCCGCATATCCGGCACCCTCGCCGCAGGGATACAATCCTGCCAGCTGGGCGCATTCAAAATTTTCTTCCCGTTTCAGCCGCACCGGGCTGCTGGTACGGGTCTCGAGGCCGGTCAGAATGGCCTCGGGGGCGGTGTAACCCGCAATTTTCCGCTCGTAAGCCCGCAGACCGGCCCGCAGGGTGTCGGCCAGTTCGGTCGGCAGCAGCGCGCCGAGGTCCGCAGCGACGACGCCCCGGTCATAGGTGGGCTGGACGCGGCCAATGTTCAGCCGGCCCCTGCCCTCCAAAAAGCTCTGGATGTTCTCCGCCGGGGCAGCATACTCTCCGCCGGGACGGCCTGCCGCATAGGCCCGGGCTTCCAGCTCCCGCTGGAAGGCGATGGCCTTCCGGGGGTCATTGCCGAAGTCTTCGCCGCCCACGCTGACCACCACGGCCGCGTTGGCATTCCTGCCGCTGCGGGCGTGGTAGCTCATGCCGTTGGTCACGACGCGGCCCTTTTCGCTGGCCGAAGCCACCACCTGGCCGCCCGGACACATACAGAAGGTATAAACGCACCGTTTTTCAACGTGCTGCGAAAGCTGATATTCGCCGCGCGGCAGGGCCGGATGGCCCGCCGCCTCGTGGTAGAGGCTCTTTTCGATCTCCGATTGGAGATGCTCTGCCCGGAAGCCGACGCTGAAGGGCTTGCACTCCAGCACGAGGCCGCTGTCCATCAGCATCCCGAAGGTGTCGCGGGCCGAGTGGCCCACCGCGAACACCAGCGCCTCACAGGGGAAGGCACCGTCCGTGGTCTGGATGCCGACGAGCTGGCCATCCCGCCGTTCGAAGCCGGTGAGGGCCGTGTTGAAGTGGACTTCGCCCCCCAGCGACTCGATCTCTTTTCGGATCGAAGTGATGACGCCCCGCAGCAGGTCGGTGCCGACATGAGGCTTCTGCTGCCAGGCAATTTCCTTCGGCGCGCCGTGCTCGAGGAACACTTCGGTCACGAAGCCGCAGAGCTCGTCGCCGATGCGGGTGGTGAGCTTGCCGTCCGAGAAGGTGCCGGCGCCGCCCTCGCCGAACTGGATGTTGGCGTTCTCGTCCAGCTCACCGGTGGCGGAGAAATGCTCCACAGCCCTGACACGCTCGTCCAGCGCAGGGCCGCGTTCCAGCACGATGGGCCGGTAGCCCTGACGGGCCAGCAGCAGCGCCGCAAAGAGGCCCGCCGGGCCGAGGCCGCAGACCACTGGCCGGTGCATCAGCGGCAGAGTGCCGTTCTGCACCGAGAGATCGGTCTTTCCCCGGACGGTGACGCTGCGGGAAGTACCCGCACAGGCGGCCTCTTCCCCCTCCTCTTTCAGAGTCACGGCCACGGTGTACACCAGCTTGGGCTGGCCATGGCGAGCGTCCACCGAGAGCCGGGCGATGCCCAGATGGCTCACCTTTCCCCGGGGGATACGGGCGAGGCGGAGGGCTTTTTCGTAGGCCTGCGGCTCCCCGGCGGAGAGAGGCAGGCGAATATCATGGATCAGGATCATATACTCAGTTACTTTCTATCTTGCACTGCACCACATAGCTGCCCAGCGCAAAAATTTTGTCGTTGGCCGGCACATAGAGGCGGCAGGCGATGTTCTGCTGGCCGATGGCGACATAGAAGTCGTCGGCGTCGATCTCAATGACCACCTGTTCCGGATTCAGTGCTTCCAGCGAACCGGCCGGGCCGCAGAGGGTGACGTTCATCAGCCGCTCCGTCTCCACGGTCAGGGTGTAGGTGGAGGGCAGGTTGATGACCCGCACACAGCTGGCGGGCAGGTTCATGGTCTTGGTTTCCAGACGGGAGCTGTCGAAGCTGACCGTGATGCTGGAGATGTTGTCCAGCAGGCGGATGCCGCTGGGCAGCTCGATGGGCATTTCGTACACCTTATCCAGTGCAAAGGTGGAAAGGTCGATGGTACCCACCGACAGGGTGGACAGACGGTCGATCTGGGACTCCGGGCCGGCCACATTGAGGGTCTTCTTGCTCAGGGAGTAGACCAGCACCGAGGGGTCAAAGTCGCGGGGCGCGTTGATAAAGCTGACTTCCACCGGCAGGGTGGCCAGCTTATACACCTGCAGCGTGACCTCGACGCTGTCCGTTTCCAGAGTAGTATACTCAAATTTCACCTCTCCGCCGCTGCGGGTGTAAAAACGCAGGCCGGTGTCCAGAGTGACGGGACTGGTCAGCTCGCCGCTGTATGTCACCTCGGCGGTGCAGGTCTCTACCTTGCTCAGCTCGGTGCTGGGTCCGGAGAGAGTCACCGTCTCCTTCGAGATGTCGGTGCCGTAGAGGATATAGCCGTCTGCTATCTTCAGGTAATTCGTCGTCACCTGGATGGGCAGGGTCTTTTCTTCCACCACATCGAACACCACGTCCACGGTGTTGTCGCCGTCGATGGAGACGGACACACCGGTGAGCAGGGTGCTCTGGCTCCGCACCTGAAGGCGCAGGCTCTTTTCGCCGCTGTCGCGGACGCTGGACCAGTCGGGGTAGACGACAAAGTCGTTGGCTGACAGGCTGCCGATGGTGTAGCCGTCGCCGGAAAGTTTCAGGTTGACCGTTTTTTCCTCTGCATTGACGATGCTCAGGCCCCGGGAAGTGTAGGCAGCCGAATCATAGCTGAAGTCCACCGGAACATTATAGATGGTGGTGGTGGTGCCGGGCTGCACGACGATGGTGACAGCCATCCACGCGATGACTGCACCCAGCAAAGAAAGCAGGAGCCGGATGCGGCGGTCGTTCAGCAGATTGCGCTTGGGGGGTACGGCAGGCTTGCCGTTGTTCTGCTCAGTGCTCATTGCTGCTCATCCTCCTCCTTGTTGTTCACCCAGTTCAGCAGGCGCTTGCCCCGGGCCTTCCAGCCCTCGGCAGCGCTCTTCTCGCTGGCGGTCTCCTTGGGTATCATCTCATCCACCAGCCGGGTGTAAAGGGTCTGACGGTCAAAGTGGCGCATGAGCACACCGTTTTTCGCCATCGAGATGATGCCCGTCTCCTCGCTGACCACAATGGCGATGGCGTCGGAGTTCTCGGCGATGCCGAGACAGGCGCGGTGGCGGGTACCCATGTCCTTGCCCAGGTCCAGGTTGTTGGAAAGGGGCAGCACACAGCCTGCGGCCTTGATGCGGCCATTCTCGATGATGGCTGCGCCGTCGTGGAGGGGGGTACCCTCGTAGAAGATGGTACCCAGCACCTCGAGGTTGACTGCGCTGTTCACGGGCGTGCCGGTGCGGACGATCTCAGAAAGGTTGGTGTTCCGTTCCAGCACGATGAGCGCGCCGGTCTTGGTCTCCGAAAAGCGCTCTGCCGCGTCGCAGATGGCGATGATGGCGCTGCGCCATGCACCCTTGAGGCTGGTGTCGTTGTAGCGGTTTTTATTGAAGAAGCGATAGGCCCACTGATCGGTCTGGCCCATCCGCTCCAGCGCACGCCGTATCTCGGGCTGGAACAGCACCACCAGCGTCAGCAGACCGACTTGCAGCAGCGAGTTGAGCAGCCAGGTGACGGTGCGCATATTCAGGATGTTGGCCACCAGATAGACCGCCAGCACGATGAGCGCGCCTTTGGCCAGCTGGCCGGCGCGGGTGCGGTTGACGATGCCCAGCAGCTGGTAGATGAGGAACGCGATGATGAGGATGTCCAGCAGGTCTACCAGCTTGAAGGTCTGGAAGTTTGCTACGATAGAGTTCAGAGTCATGGGTCACATTCTCCCGTTCACACTGCTTCGATGAGGGCGACGGCATGGGCCGCGATGCCCAGCCCCTCGCCGGTAAAGCCCAGATGCTCCTCGGTGGTGGCTTTGACGCTCACGGCGTCCACCGGCATCCCGAAAGCCTCGGCCAGCTTTGCCCGCATGGCCGGGATGTGGGGGGCCAGCTTCGGGCGCTGGCAGAGGATGGTGGCGTCGATGTTCTCGATGCGCCAGCCGTGCTCGGTCATGATCTCTGCCACACGGCGGGCCAGCATGAGGCTGTCGGCCCCGGCGTACTCTTCCGCCGTATCGGGGAAGTGCTGGCCGATGTCGCCCAGCGCCGCTGCGCCCAGCACGGCGTCCATGACCGCGTGGGCCAGCACGTCGGCGTCCGAGTGGCCCAGCAGGCCCTTCTCATACGGCACTTCCACGCCGCCCAGGATGAGCTTGCGGCCCTCCACCAGACGGTGGACGTCGTAACCATGACCAATGCGCATTTTCTTTCCTCCGTTCCCGGCCCGAGGCAGGTCCTCCCGGGTGGTGATCTTGATGTTTGCGTAGTCGCCCCGGACCAGCTCCACCGGACGGCCCGTCAGCTCGAACAGGCTGCAATCATCGGTGACGAGGCGGGCGCTGGCCTCGTCCAGTTCATCCAGCGCCGCCAGATAGGCGGCCCGGTCGAAGCACTGGGGCGTCTGCACCGCATAAAGGGTGCTGCGGTCGGGGGTGTTCTCCACCATGCAGCCTTCCGGCACAGTCTTGCCGTCGCCGCCCTTCGCCCGCTTGATGGTGTCCTTCACCGGCACCGCCGGGGCGGCGGCACCGCAGCGGGCAGCGGCCGCTATCGTATCGGCGATAACGCTCTGGCTCACGAAGGGCCGGGCCGCGTCGTGGACGGCCACCATTCTGCCGTGGGCAGCGACCACGCCGCTGCGGGCGCTCTCGGCGCGGGTCGAGCCGCCCTTCACCAGCCGCACCGGCTTTTTGCAGCGGGCAGCGGCCCGCTGGGCATTCTCACCGGACGCGCCGGTCACGATCACCAGTTCGTCCACCTCCGGACACTCGTCAAAGGCCCGGACGCTCCGCTCCAGGACGGTCTCACCGCCCAGATCGAAGCTCAGTTTATCAAATCCCATCCGGGTGGAAGAACCAGCCGCCACCAGGACTGCCGTCACACGATGTTCCAATTTCTTACACCTGCCCCATTTTATTCCTGCCCTGCGCCGCACTGCACAGAGCGTATTATTATTCATTGAATATTATAGCGTATCCACCCACAAACTGCAACAGCCCTCGCCCATCAAAAATGCCCCCGTGCAACACTTTTGGCGCTGTACGGGGGCATAAATTTTTTATGAAATTTCTGCGTTATGCGAGGATGGGCTCGATGGCAGCGGCCAGAGCATCCTTCTGAGCCTGTGCCTCGGCCAGGTCTTTGCCCAGAGTGGTGAAGTAGGTCTTGATCTTCGGCTCAGTGCCGGAGGGACGGACGACCACGGTAGCGCCGTTGTCCAGAGTGTAGATGAGGACGTTTGCGGCGGGCAGGCCGGTCTCTTCGGGCTTCTTGTAGTCGGTGATCTTGACCACCTTGTGGCCGGCCAGCTCGGTGAGGGGCTCGTCACGCAGCTTCTGCATGATGGAGGCCATCTTCTCCATGCCGGTCAGGCCGGGGAACTCGAAGCTGTCCACCTTGTTCAGGTAGCGGCCATACTCCTTGTAGATCTCTTCCAGACGCTCCTTGATGGAGGAACCGATGCTGCGGTAGTAAGCGGCCATCTCGCAGATGAGCATGGAGCCGATGACGGCATCCTTGTCACGGACATAAGGACCGGCCAGATAGCCGTAGCTCTCCTCGAAGCCGAAGATGAAGCGGTCCACTTCACCGGCAGCTTCCAGATTTGCGATCTGGTCGCCGATCCACTTGAAGCCGGTCAGCACGCTGCGCATCTCCACGCCGTAGTGGGCGGCGATGGCATCGGCCAGCGGGGTGGAGACGATGGACTTGACGGCGACGGGGTCCTTGGGCATAGTCCCCTTCTCGATGCGGCCTGCGCAGATGTAATCCAGCAGCAGAGCGCCCATCTCGTTGCCGGAGACCAGCTCATAGCTGCCGTCCGGACACTTCATGGCAATACCCACGCGGTCGGCGTCGGGGTCGGTGGCCAGCATCAGGTCGGCGCCGGTCTTGGTGGCGAGGTCGAGGCCCAGCTTCAGAGCCTCGAAGATCTCGGGGTTGGGGTAGGAGCAGGTGGTGAAGTAGCCGTTGGGGTACTCCTGCTCCGGCACGATGGTGATGTCGGTGATGCCCATGTCGTTCAGAACGTGGGTGACCGGCACCAGACCAGAACCGTTCAGCGGGCTGTAGACCAGCTTCAGGCCGGCGGTCTTGCACAGGCCCGGGCGCACCTGACGTGCCTCAATGGCGGCGTAGAGGGCGTTCTTGCAGTCGTCGCCCACAAAGCGGATGAGGCCCTGCTCAACGCCTTCGGCAAAGGAGATGTACTTTGCACCGGTCAGGACATCGGTCTTCTGGATCTCGTCGTAGACGATGGCGGCGGCGTCATCGGTCATCTGGCAGCCGTCGGGGCCGTAGGCCTTGTAGCCGTTGTACTTGGCGGGGTTATGAGAAGCGGTGACCATGATGCCCGCATTGCACTCATAGTAACGGGTGGCAAAGCTCAGGGCCGGGACAGGCATCAGAGCATCATAAATGCGCACCTTGATGCCGTTTGCGGCCAGAACGCCGGCGGCAGTCTTGGCAAAGACGTCGCTCTTCAGGCGGCTGTCATAGCTGATGGCCACGGTCTGATTGCCGCCCTGGGTCTTGACCCAGTTTGCCAGGCCCTGGGTGGCCTGACGCACGACGTAGATGTTCATGCGGTTGGTGCCAGCGCCCAGCACGCCGCGCAGGCCGGCGGTACCGAATTTCAGTGCAACGGCAAAGCGGTCCTTGATCTCGTCGTCGTTTCCCTCGATCCTGGCCAGCTCCGGCTTCAGATCTGCGTCCTCCAGATCCGCTTCCAGCCAGCGCTTATACTCATCCTGATACATATTGCACACCTTACCTTTATAATTTTTGACCATAATGGACAAATTCATCCAAGTCTACTTATAATATAAGCTTTTATACGCTTTGTGTCAATTCAGGATTATGTACCAAGTTTGCCCCCTCAAAACCAGCAAATGCCACAAATCGTGCAGGCTTTCCGCTCTCCTGCTGCCCATTTGCAGCCGTGCAGGGCCAGTACACCTGCCCTGCGTCGTCCAGTACATCCAGCCAGTGGCCCAGCCCTACTCCATTTTCGCACAGATACCGCATCAGGGACATCAGCCGCCCGAAGTCGCCCACCGGGCAGATGACCTGCTCCGTGACACACTCTTCTCCCTGCTGTTGCCGCACTGCCAGTACAACCCCCTCTTCCTCTACGCTTGCGCTGTAGTACAGCGTGTGTGCAAGCTGAAAGCCTTCGATCCTGGAATAGGGCCTGGTGTAACAGCAGTACTCTTTCGCAACCATAAGATTCTTCCTCCAATCGCAGATCGCCCGCGTTTCGTTGACATCTCACATGCCCTTTAATATAATAGATTCAAACAGAAAATTGTGTCGAACTTGGGCGTCTGCGCCCTGTCTTTCCCATTTCTTAGTCAGTTCTTAGCCGACCATTCCATCTCTCTTGTCTGTTATCTCAGAACAAATTTCGAAACACCGCAAAATTTTGTCATCCCCTTTTATGGATGGTTTCTGCCGCCCCATCGGGCAGAAAGGAGCGCCCATGTACGCAGTCCTCAAGAGCTTCGGCCTCAAGGGCCTCAACGGCTTCCCCGTGGAAGTCGAGGCCGACATCTCGGGCGGGATGCCCGCCCTCTCCATCGTCGGCCTGCCGGACTCCGCCGTCCGGGAGAGCGGCGACCGCGTCCACTCAGCCCTGAAAAATCTGGGCTTCAAGTGGCCTGACCGCCGCATCACCATCAACCTCGCTCCCGCCGACGTCCGCAAGACCGGCCCGGTGTATGACCTGCCCCTGCTGCTGGCGGTGCTGGAGAAACGGGTGGGCTTCAAACTCATGCAGAAGGATGTCTTTCTCAACATAGCGGGTGGACTCCGCGTGACGGACATGGCCATGGACCTGAGCGTCATCGCCGCCGTCCTCTCGTCCAATGTCGATACGCCCATCGAGAGCGGATGGTGCATGGCGGGCGAGGTGGGACTGAGCGGCGAGGTGCGTCCCGTGAGCCGCATCGAGGCCCGCATCGCCGAGGCCGAAAAACTGGGTTTCCAGCACATCATCATCCCCAAGTACAACCTCCAGGGCTTCGACCACAGCAAGTACACCATCGCCATCCATCCCGTCAGAAAGGTGGAGGAGGCGCTGCGCCTGCTCTTCGGATAGACTGGAGGGCGCTGCGGGCCGAGTTAGGGAAAATACGGACGGCTCTATAGGCCGAAGGCTCAGCGGGCCTACAGACACACTAC
>ENA-ORMJ01000819-ORMJ01000819.1-human-gut-metagenome-genome-assembly--contig:-NODE-819-length-21466-cov-3.178366_pt1 | contig 21466 bp, 18 predicted proteins | sample MGYA00242100_ERZ508989 | MGnify/ENA primary metagenome ERZ508989 (study PRJEB26280, sample SAMEA2531403) | human gut metagenome | biome: human gut; feature: human-associated habitat; material: faeces...
GCGATTAGCATAAATTCTGTGCATCGCGAAGCGTGTTGCTGTGAACGGAGTGAACAGTAACATCATCAATCCATATGGTTCTTTTTTTCGCATCATATTTTCTTGTAAAACAGACAGTATCGCGGTATAATATGGGTATATAATTTTAGCAGGCTAATCACTTGTTATGCTTGATAAAGGAGGCCGAAAATGAGTAAAAACAAGCACAAATTTCTTACATTTGCTGCTCTGATGACCGGCGCAACTGTTGCTGTTCATTTCATTAACCACACGATTGCTACTGCTGCACAATTAAAACAGATGCTCCACATTTCTAATGACAATTACTTTGAATGGCGCTTTGGGAACATTTATTATACCAAAAAGGGAACTGGGTCACCGATTCTTTTGATTCATGACACTTTACCTGGAGCTTCCGGGTATGAATGGAGCAAAATTGAAGACGAACTGGCAATTGACCATACCGTATATACTGTTGATCTGTTAGGATGCGGACGTTCGGACAAATCCAGCATTACCTATACAAATTTTGTTTATGTTCAGATGATCAGTGATTTTATCAAAAAAATAATTGGTCAGAAAACAGATGTGATTGCAAGTGGTTTTTCAGGCTCTTTTGTTACTATGGCCTGTCACAATGAGAAAGAACTTTTTAACAAAATCATGCTGGTAAATCCGCCCAGCCTGACTCAATTAAAACAGATGCCAAACAGAAAGGACCGCCTGTTAAAAGCAGCTCTGGAAATTCCGATTTTCGGAACTCTGGTTTATCATATGATCGTATCACGTGATAATATAAATAATCTTTTTATCGAGAAGATGTATTATAATCCATTCCATGTGGATAATCAAATGGCAGATGCTTATTATGAAGCAGCTCATAAAGGTGGATATTATACCAGATTTTTGTACTCCAGTCTTGCAGCTAAGTATATAAATATAAATATCTGTCATGCACTTAAGGCACTGGATAACAGTATTTATATTGTTGAAGGTGAAACAGAGCCAAACGGAAAGGCTGTCACTGATGATTATTGTGCCTCCAACCCGGCTATTGAAGTTTCTGTTCTCAAAGAAACAAAACATCTTCCACATGTTGAAGCACCTGAAGCGTTTCTTGAACAGGTTAAAATCTTCTTTTAAGCCTTATATTTAAGCCAGAATGAGTCGACGAGTTGATTTTGAGACAGTTTTGAAGGATAAATTTTTTTATTTCAAGTCGGAAGAAGGCGACGTTGCGGTGACTACAGCAACCGAATTCGGACAAAATATACCGCAAAATGGGGCGTGCAGATTGTGGGAATGATTTTTCAAACACGCTCTAATACAACAAAAAGTGAGGCAGGCATATGGAAGAAATTCTATATGCCTGCCTCACTTTTTTATAGATTCGTTTATTCTTTTACTCTTCTGTACTGTCCGTTTCCTGAGAATCTGTATTCTCCTCTTCGGATGTATCAGAATCGTTTGTTATGCCGGCTGTTTCAGATGTACTGTCATCGGACTCTTCTATGCTCTCACCTGGCATATCTGTTGAATCTGATTTAGTATCATCTGTTGTTGCTTCGTCTGAATCTGTCTTATCTGAACTGTCTTCTTCTGTTCCGACAACTGATTCAAATGCTGTGAACAGTTCTTTTACATTCATCTTATTTACGAGATATACTTTATTATCCACCACTGCCGCATAATAGTTTGTATCGTAGCTATAGTATGCAACTTCCTGTGTATCACCGTCTTCTTCTGTAAATATAGCTGTCAGTTCTGCATCACCGTCAGGTTCATATTTATCTGTCAGGCGTTTCTGAGCCGTCATGTTGATCAGTTTATTGTAGAATGTTGTAAATGTTGTTTCATCCAGATCAGAACCATTCAGTTTATAGGTAACTGTTTCTGTATCGTTTCCATCATCATCTGTGGATGTTTCACGTGAAACATTTACTTTATAATCACTGCCCTGATAATTTACTTTGAGGCTTCCGAGGCTGTTTAAAGATACATAACTTACTGTCATATCCCAGAAGTCTTCTTCTGATTTATCAGTGAGTGCGGACAGAGTATCCGTTGACATCGTATAGACTTCATTGCTGTCATTTACCATGACATATCTGCTGCTGTCATCTGTTTCATTTCCAACAAGAATTGTAAGCTGCTTATCTGCCATCTTAGTTTCTTCTTCCGAAGAATCCTCATTGTCTGATGCACTGTCTGAGTTTTCTGATGTTTCATCTTCTGCTTCTTCACCGTCAGTATCTTCAGCCTCAGATGTTTCATCCGTAGTTTCACTTACACTTTCGTCTGATTCTGTATCCTGTTCAGCAACTTCTTCCTGATAATCTACTGTGATTGTTGCATATGGTTTATCCAGACCATATTTGCTCTTGTCGTCACATTTATAATCTGCAAGTGAACTATATGCCATGCTTCCGAATGAGGATACCAGAGAACTTACGGTAGCTGAGTCTGCTTTTTCTTCATCCTCGCTGCCTTTTACTGACCAGGTACTTGTATCTTCGTCTTTTGATAATTCATAGGAATTATCGCCGTCTACAGAAATTTTTGTAATGGTATCTGTATTGGAAATTGCAGGGAAATCTTCCATCTGCGCATAATCATTCAATGATTTGGCAAACGGCTCTACGCAGGAAGAATCTATCAGGTATACTGTCTTCTCATCATCATCTTTTCTTACATAATACTGACTGGTGGAGGAATTTTCATCTCCCACATACAGTGTAGTTGTTATGTCATCGCCATCTTCCTCATCAGATTTTGTTACAATCTTAATCGTGTTTGACGGAGAGTCCAGACCATATTCTGAAAGATCATCTACGTCCTCCAGAACTCTGTCTGAATCGACAGATGCAATAGCAGATGCTGCACTGTCCAGAGTAGTCTGATTTACCGGAAAATCTGTTTCGTCTTTCTTTACCCAGCTGTCATCATCTTTTTCAAATGTTGTCTCTGTATCATCAACCATAAAATCCAGAGATTTAATGTTATCTGTTGATGCAGTAAATACAGTTGTGCTTTCTTCAGAATCTTCTTCGGATTCTTTCTGCTCCTGATGGGCTACGTAGGTTTTTACACCTGCGTAAGCCCCGCAGCAGACACCAAGAACTACAACTGCAAGAACCATTTTTACAGTTTTATTCTTCATTTAAGCTTTTCTCCTCTTCATCCAGACTGCAAACCCTACAACAAGGAAGAATCCAGGAATCAGACCGATGGTGCAGATCTTCCAGAATGCAGCATCATAGTCTGTAAGTGTCAGATACGATACAGACAGGCTCTTGGATGGTATAGATACGGCTGCACTGTCTTCTGTGTCTGTCATCCACTTCAGGGATTCGATGATCAGCTTCTCATTTCCGCCGGATACCATCTGATTTACCTGTGATTCCATCAGATTGGAAGTTGAATAGTATACGATCTGCGTTTCTTTGTCATCATCCAGAGTCTCTGTGATGCTTACTCCCAGATCAAATGGGCCAGCTTCGTCTCCGTCTTCTTTCTCCAGAGTATCACTGTTCAGATCTGTCTTGGAATATGCCTGGTCTGATGTGGTGAGGATACTGTTGATCGTTACGGTATCTCTTACATCATCCATTTTTTTGATTCCCTGTGCATATGGTACAAGTACATGATATCCTCCGGAAACAGTCTCAGAGCTTGCATCTGTGCTGTTTATAGTCGGAACCAGATAATATGGCATCTGCATTGCATAATGCTGATTATCACCTTCAAATACGATTCCAGCTTCTCTCTGAACACCATAGTTTTCCAGAACTGCATCAAAGTTTGGCAGGTCTTCTGTTGTATAATCAGAGAAAATCATCGCCTTTCCGCCATTTTCAAGATAATCAATAATAGCAGTCTTTTCATCTTCTGAAATATCTGTGGATGGAGAATCAATGAACAGGCAGTCTGCATCATCCGGAACACTTCCCTCTGTAAGAAGATTCAGAGACTGAATATCCATGTTTGCCTTCTCGATGTCTTCTTTGATAGTAGAATCCATCTCCTTCTCACCATGTCCCTCGAGTGTATAAAGGATCGGGAGATCTTCGGATGTTACATATCCGATCGCACTTGTGATCTGACCTTCACCGTCGAAACCGGTAGTCTGAGAGCTGTAGGTCTGATAATCAATTGTGCTCTCATAGATATTGTTGTAATCAATGACTTTATTTCTGTCGCCGCATACAACGATCAGACTGTTTGCAGAAAGATCATCACTTGTATATTCCGTTACAAATTTAGGATTTACTACAGGATCCTTCTGCTCTACTTTAATATGCTTGGATTCATCTTCATATTTCTTAAGCAGATTGGTAATATTTTCATCTTCAGAACCGCTCTGTGCAATCTGGTAAATTGTTACGTCCTTGTCCAGATCTTTCAGCATTGCTTTTGTATCATCACCAATACTGTAGAGTTTCTGGCTGCTGATATCAATTTCTGAATATTTGGACGGAATCGCATTTACGATCATGTTGAGCACTACAACTACTGCAATAAATATCACTGACATAACCATTGTGTAAGAGCCGTTTTTGATATGCTTCTTACTGATGGTGCCAATCAGTTTCTTTTTGTCAAATTTTTTATGGTTATTATTTTTCATCTTTTCTTTCAGTTTCATTTTCTTTCACCTCCCCACTAATTCCAGCGTCTCTTCAAAATAGACTGTGTTGTAAGGAACAGGCATACTGCGATCACAGAAAGAAAATATACAATTCCTTTTATATCAAAGATGTTACTTGTAAAATTATCAAAGTGTCCGCTCAGATTAAACACATCCAGGACTTTCTGAATACCGCCCTCAAAAATACTGGATTTTACTACATAAATAATAATCAGTGCCACTTCTCCGATCACACCGATCACTGCTGAGATCAGAATATTCTTGATCATGGTATAGATAATGATGGCTGCTGCCAGGATCAATAACCCAAATGTCACGCATGTCGACATAGATGTCTGAGAGAAGAAGGAAGAAATACCATTCATCATATAAAATGCAAATAAGAAAACAAATGTGAGTACCGCTGCAATTACCTGGCTCTCAGTTAATGCTGACATAAATACACCGATTGCAATATTTGCACATCCCAGGAGAAAGAATCCCAGGACTGCTGTATATGCAGATGCAAACTCTACTGTGCCAAACCTGGACATAATCAGCGGATAAGTACACATAACTGCCATCGGAACAGCAAATACAGTTACCAGTGCAAGATATTTACCTATTACAATACCGCTCACAGAAACCGGTGCTGTCAGAAGCAGCTGATCTGTTTTCTGTTTTCTTTCCTCTGCAAGTACACGCATAGTCAAAATCGGTACTCCGATCAGGAATGCAAAGGTAATTGCACTTAAGGTGTATTCAAATTTCGGATATGCTGCTGAAAGCTGATATGCTGAAAAATAAATACCTGTCAGTACAAGAATAAAAAAGATAAATAAATATCCTACCATGGATGTCAGGTAACTTTTCAGCTCTCTTTTATATATAGCTGTCATGGTTATTTCTCTCCCCCTTTATCATTATTCTGTTCTTCCGGTATTTCTGCTGATGTCTGTTTTACGTTTGTCTCGTTAGATCTACCGGCATCAGTATCTTTATCTTCAGGTGTATTTGGGACTTCGTCTGCAGATATTGGTTTATCGGATGCAGTAAGTTCAAGGAAGATTTCCTCCAGTGATACTTTCCTGGACTTCATCTCATAGATTGGGCTGTTAATCTCCGACATTTTGTAGAATACTTTTTCCCGAATGTCATTCTGCTCCTCTGTTGAAACTTTCACACTCCAGAGATTCTGTTTCTCATCTTTTTCCATTGTTACGCTGTTGACTCCCTCGATTCCCTCGAGAGCCTGCCTGATCTGTATTTTTTCACCTTTAATAAGCATCTCCAGAGTATTAGATCCCTCTGCAAGTTTTCCAAGATTCTCAGGAGTATCGCTTGCTACCAGTTTTCCATGAGAAATGATCAGCACGTAATCGCATACCGCACTTACTTCAGAAAGTATATGCGAGCTGAGAATAACGGTATGTTTCTTTTTTAATTCTTTAATTAAGGTTCGGATTTCAATAATCTGTTTAGGGTCAAGACCTACTGTCGGCTCATCCAGGATGATCACCTCCGGATACCCCATAATCGCCTCAGCAAGACCAACTCTCTGTCTGTAACCTTTGGACAGATTTTTGATCAGGCGGTTACGCATATCTGAGATCTTGACCATCTCCATGACTTCTTCAACCATGGATTTCTTTTCGTTTTTTGGGATTTTTTTGAGATCAGCGGCGAAATTCATATATTCGAGCACTGTCATATCGAAATAAAGAGGCGGAATTTCCGGCAGATAACCGATACATTTCTTTGCCTGTTCCGGTTCTTCCAGTATGTCATGACCGTCAATGGTTACCGTTCCTTCCGTAGATGCTATATAACCGGTAATCATGTTCATAGTCGTTGATTTACCAGCTCCGTTCGGCCCGAGAAAGCCGTAGATTTTTCCCTTCTCTATCTTAAAAGAAAGGTGGTCAACTGCTGTATGGTCGCCATAACGTTTGACCAAATTGTTTACTTCAATCACAAAATTCTCCTCCTTTTCTTTACAAACAGAAGATGCTTCCGGGCGAAACAGAGATAGGGGGGTACCCGGAAACATCTTTTATTACGGAGCGGATCTTACATCCGCTCCTTGAAATATTCTATGAGAAAGTTGTGATAAAAATTGGATAAATCTGTGAGGATTCTGTGAAAAGGAATTTGAGAAATTCAGGATAATTTATGACAAAGGTTCTTTAAGCGGAGTACCCGCTTTGCGTGGATAACGTCCCGGGGTCGCTTTGACCTTCTCGATCACAACGAGGGAGCGCTGGATCTCTGAATCCGGAAGCTGGAAATAGACAACATCCTGGATCCTGCCGCCGAGGATCTTGACTGCTTTCTGTGCCTGCTCTACTTCTTCCTGTACAGTACCTGATTTATAGGAAATAAAAAATCCACCTGTCTTCACATATGGAAGACAGTATTCTGATAAAGTTGCCAGATTGGATACCGCACGGGAAACACAGAGATCATAAGTTTCGCGGTATGCTTTGTTTTTGGCAAATTCTTCGGCTCTGCCGTGGATCGCAGTGATATTCTCCAGTTTCAGAAGCTGGAAAGTCTCCTCAAGGAAGTTCACTCTTTTTTTGAGAGAATCCAGAAGGCAGGCTTCCAGATGCGGGAACGCGATCTTGAGCGGAACGCCCGGAAAACCTGCACCTGTTCCGATATCCATGATCCTGTTTACCTTGCTCATATCCACTGCTTTTACGCAGGCAAGACTGTCCAGGAAGTGCTTTACCAGCACTTCCTGAAATTCTGTGATACCGGTCAGGTTCATGACTTTATTTTTTTCTACAAGATATTCGTAAAAATCTGTAAACTGCTTTTTCTGGACTTCATCGAGAGTGATGCCAAGTTCCTGGCAGCCTTCTTCCAGTATTGTTAAATCATATGCCATTGATCTGCTCCTTCTTTATGCATTTCGTCTGTACTGTTCCAGATATACAAGAAGCACAGAGATATCTGCCGGAGATACGCCGGAAATTCTGGACGCCTGTCCGATAGATACCGGGCGGTATTCTTCCAGTTTCTGTCTTGCTTCAATACGGAGGCTTCCGACTTTTTCATAATCCAAGTCCTCCGGGATCTTCTTTGCTTCCAGTTTCTTGAACTGTTCTACCTGTTTCATCTGACGCTTGATGTAGCCTTCGTATTTCAGATTGATCTCAACCTGTTCTTTTACGTCCCATGGAAGTTCCGGACGTTCTTTGTCGATCGGCACAAGGTCTTCATAAGTGAGTTCCGGTCTGCGAATCAGTTCTGCGATGGTTGTTCCGGATTTCAGAAGAGTGCTTCCTTTTTCTTCAAGGAGCTTCTGCACTTCCGGATTTCCTCCGATCGTCGCATGTTCTGTTCGCTCAATTTCTCTTGCGATCGCTGCTTCTTTTTCAAGAAGTTTCTGATAAGTCTCCTCGTCGATCAGACCGACCTGATAACCTTTCTTGCGGAGACGTAAATCTGCATTATCCTGTCTGAGAAGCAGACGGTATTCTGCACGGCTTGTCATCATACGATATGGTTCGTGGTTTTCTTTCGTAACAAGGTCATCGATCAGAACGCCGATATATGCCTCGGAACGGTCAAGGATCAGCTGTTCCTGTCCCTTAACTTCCATAGCCGCATTGATTCCGGCGATCAGTCCCTGTGCAGCTGCTTCTTCATATCCTGAGCTTCCGTTGAACTGTCCGCCGCTGAAAAGTCCCTTGATCTTCTTGAATTCCAGTGTCGGATAAAGCTGCCGCGGATTGATGCAGTCATACTCGATCGCATAGGCGTTCTTTACGATCTTTGCATGCTCCAGTCCCGGTACGGAGTGGTACATCTCATCCTGAACATCTTCAGGAAGGGAGCTTGACATTCCACCGACATACATCTCGTTTGTATAAAGTCCTTCTGGCTCGATAAATACCTGATGGCGTTTCTTATCAGCAAATCTTACTACTTTGTCCTCGATGGACGGGCAGTATCTCGGTCCTGTTCCCTCGATCATTCCGGAATACAGAGGGGAACGGTCAAGGTTTGCACGAATGATCTCATGTGTTTTTTCGTTTGTGTAGGTAAGCCAGCAGGATTTTTGCTCGATCTGCACGCTTTCCGGGTCTGTGAAAAAAGAGAACGGTACAACTCTCTTATCACCAAACTGTTCTTCCATCTTGGAATAGTCGATGGTATTTCCTGCGATTCGTGCCGGTGTTCCTGTCTTGAAACGGAACATTTCGATTCCAAGTTCCTTGAGTGAATCCGTCAGATAGTTTGCCGCCTGCAGTCCGTTCGGACCTGTATAGTTGCTGACATCACCATAAATACAGCGTGCCTTGAGGTAAGTTCCTGTGCAGAGTACGACCGCCTGGCAGTGATAAACTGCACCTGAATATAATTTTACACCTGTGATCTTTCCATCTTCTACAAGAAGTTTGGTTACTTCTCCCTGTTTGATCGTAAGGTTTGGCTGGTTTTCCAGAGTCTTACGCATCTCTGTGCTGTATGCCTGTTTGTCTGCCTGCGCTCTGAGTGAGTGAACTGCAGGTCCCTTGGACTGGTTCAGCATTTTGGACTGAATAAAAGTCTTGTCAATATTTTTGCCCATTTCCCCGCCGAGTGCATCCAGCTCTCTTACCAGATGTCCCTTGGAGCTGCCTCCTACGTTCGGGTTACACGGCATCAGTGCGATACTGTCCACACTGACTGTAAACATTACGGTATCAAGTCCCAGTCTTGCACAGGCAAGAGCTGCTTCACATCCTGCATGACCGGCTCCAACTACAACGATATCACAGTTTTTCTCCAGTCTTCTGTCCTCCATTTTTATCTTCCCTTCTTTTCTAAATTGCGTTTATTTTCCTGTACAGAATTTACTGAAGATCTCATTGACCAGATCCTCCCCTACGGATTCTCCCACGATCCTTCCGAGGCTTTCGTAGGCATTCATAAGGTCGATGGAAAAGAAATCTTCTGCCATTCCCATATCAATACTGTTCTTCACAAGTTCCAGGCTTTCTTTCGCTTCTTCCAGTGCAGCTTTGTGTCTTGCATTTGTGATGTATACTTCATCATTAAAAGAAAGTTCTCCCTGGAAAAACATGTTCTTGATCTCATCTTCCAGTTTACGGATCCCTGTTTCTTCCACTACAGAAACAGGGATCACCGGACTTCCGGTACGCTGCTTTATTTTCTCCATATCTACGACCGGCTCAAGGTCTGTCTTGTTGTAGATCACGATGCTTTTTCTTCCGGAAAGTAATTCTATGATCTCTTCATCGTTTTCGTCAAGTGGTCTGGATGAATCTACAACATACAGGATAAGGTCTGCGTCCTCTGCCATCTGTTTGGCTTTGCCGACTCCGATCTTTTCCACTACATCCTCGGTTTCGCGGATTCCTGCGGTATCGATCACGCGAAGTGTAATTCCGTTCAGAGAAATGTATTCCTCCAGGATATCCCTCGTTGTGCCTTCGATCTCTGTGACGATCGCGCGGTCTTCGCCTACCAGGAAATTGAGGAGGGAAGATTTGCCGGCATTTGGTTTACCGAGGATAACTGTCTTGATCCCCTCCTGGATCATTCTTCCGTCGTTGGCAGTTTTCAACAGGTCCTGGATCTCTTTGGTCTCTTTATCCACAATGACTCTTAATTCCTGTGGATAGCCGGTGAGATCATAGTGCTCCGGATCATCCAGGGCAGATTCTATATATGCGATCTGGTAGAGCAGTCTGCTCCGGATCTCTTTTACGGCACGCTGTACGGAGCCTTTGAGCTGTTCTACGGAGCTCTTGAGTGCCATGGAGTTTTTGGCCTGAATGACATCCATGACAGCCTCCGCCTGCGACAGATCCAGCCTTCCGTTTAAGAAAGCTCTCTTTGTAAATTCTCCTGGTTCTGCGATCACGGCTCCGTTTTTGAGCACGGTTTCCAGAACCTTCTTCATGGCATAGACTCCGCCATGACAATCTATTTCTACGGTGTCCTCACCAGTATAAGTGTGAGGTCCTCTCATGATCATAACCAGAACTTCATCAACCACATCTTCTCCATCATAGATGAAACCGTAATGGATCGTGTGGCTCTGTACTTCCCTGATATTTTTCTTTCCGTTTTTGGAACGATAGATCCGGGAAATCACATCCATTGCTTCATCTCCGCTGATACGGACGATCCCGATTCCGGACGCACTCATAGCAGTTGAGATCGCAGCGATCGTTTTTTCCATAATTCCTCCTTATAAATGAAATATCTGCTGACGCAGATATCTTTATTTTTTTTATAAAGTACGATTACTCCATGTCTTCGACATTCCCGTAATCGTATTCCAATTCGTAATCCAGCCTGTCGGCTTACTTACTCATTTGGATTAGCCTTGGAAATAGATATGTTGCATCGTAAGCAAGCTTCCGCTGCTAACATATCTGCTTCCAAGGACTTTATAAAAAAAATGTTATCCCAGAAGAAAGCACACGCCAATCACGTGTTATTCACGCTTTCACCTAGAATAACATTCTTTTTTCATATCTGCAATGAAGCAGTCATATTATTAATTTCTTTTTAATTTTACCACTACATGACGGTAAGGCTCTTCACCCTCACTGACTGTCTCAACGAATTTATTTCCCTGAAGAGCAGAATGGATAATTCTTCTCTCATAAGGATTCATTGGCTCAAGAATAACCGGCTTGCGGGTTTTTCTTACTTTATAAGCAATACCTCTTGCAAGGTTCTCAAGAGTTTCTTTACGGCGCTTGCGGTAATCTTCTGTATCAAGTTTTACACGAATGTAATTTGATTTACCTTTATTTACCACAAGACTAGTCAGATACTGAAGAGAATCCAGAGTCTGGCCTCTCTTGCCGATAAGGATTCCCATATCTTCGCCTTCAAAGTCAACTTCCAGACTTCCGTCCGTTGTGTTATATTCAGATGTAATCTCTACTTCTCCAAGATTCATGGACGCAAATACATCACGAAGGAATACCTTTGCTCTGTTTTCTACTTCTTTAATCTCTTCCGGATCTGTAAGGATCTCAACAGGCTTTGCCGGTTTAGCCGTCTTTTCTCTGACTTGTTTCTCTTTTGGCTCTCTGAATTCTCTCGGCTGTTTTTCTTTTGCAGCCCTTTCCTTTACAGGTTTTGGCTGTCTTGGTTTCTCAGAAACAGCTTTCGGCTCTTTGATTTCTTTCTTTACCGGTTTTATAGCTTCCGTTTTCTTTTCTTCCTGAACCGGGGCTTCCTCTTTGAAGGAATCAAGTTTCACTGTCTCTACGATCTCCTTCATTTCTTCTTCCTCAGAAACCGGCTCAATCTTACGAACCTTAATTACTGCAGGCTTGCTTCCGATTCCGAAAAATCCGTTGCTGCCTTCACTTATTACCTGAATCTCAAGCTGGTCACTGGATACGCCAAGCTCGATACATGCTTTTGTAATTGCTTCACTCTTTGTTTTCGCTGAAAACTGGATATAATCCTCCATGCCAACCCCTCCGTTCCTGACTACTTCTTCTTATTACGCTCATCAAATGCTTTTACCAGATTGGCCTTTGCAGTAATGCTGCCAGGTTTTGCATTCGCAGCGTCTTTGTAAGCTTCTTCAACCTTCTTGGCTCTTGTCTCAACATTTGTATTGCTGCTGCCTTTTTCAATCTTATTGATATTCTTGGCGCTCTGATGGGCCTGATTTGTAATCTTCTGAGGTGGAAGTCCCGCTTTCTCACGCTTCTTTTCCATCTTCTTCATATTCTCACTGATCAGGTCTTCAATCTGGATCTTATCCATCTTTTTATTGATAACAACCTGCTGCACACTTCTTACTGCTGCACTTGCTACCCAGTAAATACCAAGACCTACCGGGAATGTGAAACAGAATACTGCTGACATCAGTGGCATTACCATATTCATTGTCTTCATGGAATTCATCATTGCGTCCTGCTGTGAATCACCACCCTGCTGTGCTGCCTGAGGCATCAGCTTTATGCTGAGTGTCTGTGTAGCCCACGCAAGAATCGGGATAAGAATCGCAACGATAGCAAGAAGAACAGATCCACCTACAAAAGCTGCTTTAATATAAGTCAGTGGCTGATCAGCGATATTCAGACCAAAGAAATTCTGCACATGTGAAATCTCTTTTGCAGTGCTGTTCAGCGTATCAGTAAATCCTGCAAACTGGCTTGTCTCAGCAAGTGTTTTCCACTGGGAAGGTGATAATGCATACAAAAAGTCTGTGACTGAATTACTTGTAGCTTTACTTCCATCCATAATAAGCTGAACTCTTGTCATCTTATTATCTGTGATAAACTGCTGAAGGATATCTGTATATCCGTTTACACCTGTAATACTGGTAACTGCAGATGCAAGGATATCCCTTACACTTCCTACATATGCCGGAATTTTATAAATTACCTGATATAAGGCCATCAAAATAGGGAACTGGATTGCAAGCTGTACACAGCTTCCTGTAGGAGACACACCGTATTTCTGATATACAGCCTGTGTTTCCTCCTGCATTTTCTGCATTGCAGCAGTATCATTGTTTTTTCCCTTGTACTTCTTCTGAATTTTCTGAAGTTCCGGCTGCATGATCGCACTCAGCTTAGAGAATTTCTGCTGTTTGATCTGCAGTGGGGTCATAAGAGCATAAATAAGGATACTGAAGATGATAATACAAAGACCGATATTCTGAATTCCAAAGATATTCAGCAATCTGTAAATACCATCCATGATCCATCCCATAACGGTCGCAAGCTGACCAATGATAGGAGTGCTGCTCTTTGTCGCTAAAATCATTTCCAAGTTCATTTCCTCCTAGAATCCATAAATGACAGGAGGTTCCTTCGATCGATCAATATTCAATTTTCAAGTACATTCCTGTCTTTACGGTACAGGGTCATAGCCTCCGTGGGAAAAAGGATTACAGCGAAGTATCCTCCATGCCGCAAGAAGACCACCCTTTAATGCACCATATTTTTCGATTGCTTCTAAACCATATTGAGAACATGTGGGAATATAAGGACATTTTGTTCTCTTCATCGGTGATATATACTTTTGATAGAGTTTAATTATTCTGATCAGAAACTTCTTTATCATTGTTCTTACCTGCTATGCAGTGCTTTCCCGCCAGATGCATCAGTGCGCTCTCTATCTCATGATAGGTCCTGTCCTTTGCCTGTGGGCGCGCAACTACAACGATATCCAAACCATTTTCAAATTCCGCTTCATTTAACCGATAACTTTCTCTTATCAATCTGGTGAGTCTGTGGCGAACCACACTATTCCCTACTTTTTTACTTACTGATATTCCCAGACGATTCTTCATGTACTGATTTTTCAGTACGTACATCACCAGATACCGATTACCTTTTGATGTTCCATTTCTGTATACTTTTTGAAAATCTTGATTTTTTTTTAAGGACTCTGATCTTTGCATAGAATCCCCTTTCCTGATCTCTTTTTTAAGAGAAGAAAAGACCACATAACTGCGGTCTTATTCTTAGGCTGATAAATGCTTTCTTCCTTTTAATCTTCTGGCAGCTAATACTTTACGACCACCCTTTGTGCTCATACGAGCTCTGAAACCATGAACTTTTGCTCTGGATCTCTTTTTTGGCTGAAATGTCATTTTCATAGGTAAAGCACCTCCTTTATCTATTATCCATGTTAAATTTTGTAACTTTTTAAGTATGACAGACACCGGATTCTACAGCTCTCCTGCCCGCCAACTTTACTTATTAGAACATCATTTCAATTATATTCATAAAGGGTGGATTCGTCAAGTATTATTTACACAAAGATTTAAATGGTTTTTTATGCCATTGTGGATTACATAATTGGTTTACGTAATATTATCCACATTTTGTGGATAACTTGTGGATAACTTGTGGAATACCTATATATCTTTCCACTTTCTCCTGTCTATTTTACACATATCTTCAAAAAATGCTTTTATTTCTACTTTTCTTACTGTGCATAAAATTATCCCCATTTTTTATCGTTTTTAAAAGAATAATGTCACATTATGGTAACCGGAATTGGCTTTTCCACTGTTATCCACACTAATCCACATAAAAAGTGGGGATAACTTTTTTCCACATTTCCCTCAAATATACATTGCGAAAACAGGCATTTTATTATAATATATATAAGGATATTTATGTCTTTTTTAAGAATACGGTCAGAGTTTGTGGAAAACTCAATATTATCAATACACACTTAATATAGAAGTAATACGAACCGGGAGAACCAGAAAATGAACAAAGTTGTGGAAAAATGGGACGAAATCCTGCAAATCGTCAAGACAGAACATGATCTGTCCGACGTTTCTTTTAATACCTGGCTAAAACCACTTACTGTTTACGAAGTAGTTGACAATGTTGTCACTATTATCGTGCCTTCAGAGCAGGTAGGTCTCAATTATATAAGTAAAAAATACAAACTTCCACTTCAGGTAACGATCAGTGAAGTTACCGGAATGGAAAACTGTGACATCAATTTCATATTGCCGGAAGATGTTCCGAAAAAAGAAGAAGTTTCTCCAAAAGCGCAGTCTCAGGACGCACGCTGCGAGGAAGCTCATTTGAATCCAAAATACACTTTTGATACCTTTGTAGTCGGAAGCAATAATAAATTTGCCCAGGCCGCAGCTCTTGCAGTTGCCGAATCCCCGGGTGATACCTACAATCCACTCTTTATCTATGGCGGTGCAGGTCTGGGAAAAACTCATCTGATGCATTCTATTGCTCATTTCATTATTGATCATGATGAAAACAGCAAAGTACTTTACGTTACCAGTGAAGAGTTTACCAACGAACTGATCGAAACAATCCGTAATGGAAATAACTCGGCAATGACCAAGTTTCGTGAAAAATACAGAAACATTGATGTTCTTCTTGTCGATGATATTCAGTTTATTATAGGAAAGGAATCTACACAGGAAGAATTTTTCCATACCTTTAACAGCCTGCACAGTGCCAAAAAACAGATTATTATTTCGTCAGATAAACCTCCAAAAGATATGGAAATCCTGGAAGAACGTTTCCGTTCACGATTTGAATGGGGCCTGATCGCAGATATCACACTGCCGGATTACGAAACCCGAATGGCAATTCTTCATAAGAAGGAAGAAATGGATGGATATGATATTAACGAGGAAGTAATCAAATACATTGCAAACAATATTAAATCCAATATCCGCGAACTGGAAGGCGCGATCAACAAGGTGATGGCTTTTGCCAAACTTGAAAAAAAGGAAGTTACACTTGAACTTGCCGAACAGGCGTTAAAGGATATTATTTCCCCTGATGAAAAGAAAGTCATCACGCCGGATTATATTATTTCCATGGTTGCTGAACATTTTGATGTTACAGTGGATGACCTTTGTGGAAATAAGCGTAACTCCAAAATTGTAACCCCCCGCCAGATTGCCATGTATTTATGCAGAGAAATCATCTCAACTCCGCTGAAATCTATCGGAAAATGTCTTGGAAATCGTGATCATACTACCATTATGCACGGCATCGACAAAATTGAAAAAGAAATCAACAACGATGAAAACCTTAAAAACACCATTGAAACTTTAAAGAAAAAAATTAATCCACAGGGATGAGGATAACTGACTGTATAACATGTGTATAAGATGTTGATTGAATGTGTATAAGTGTGTATAACTTTTCGCCGCTTTTTGGGCGCTTCGGTTATACACAAGTTATACACAAGTTATACACATACTTTAAGCACACCTTTACACGAAGTTATCCATATCCGAACTCCTTGAAAAATCAACTTTCAATGGAGTTTTTCACATATTCACATCCCCTACGGCGGCGACGACGGATTCCTTTTATATATTTATCTATAAAAAACCACATCACCCAAGAAAGGAAGTTATACACATTATGAAAATCATTTGCCAGAAAATCAACTTGCTCAAAAGTGTAAACATCTCACTGAAAGCAGTTCCCTCTAAAACAACAATGCCAATTCTGGAATGTATTCTGATTGATGCTACTACAAACCAGATCAAATTTACTACTAATGATATGGAACTCGGTATAGAAACAATTGTTGATGGAACCATTGAAGAAAAAGGAATCATTGCGCTGGATGCAAAAATTTTCTATGAAATCATTCGTCGACTGCCAGACAATACGGTAACTATTAAAACAGATGAGAAACTTACTGCCACCATTACCTGTGAGAAAGCAAAATTCACGATACCTGGTAAATCCGGAGAAGATTTTGCATATCTCCCACTGATTGAGAAAGAAGAAAGTCTTACTATCTCTCAATTCACATTAAAAGAGATGATTAGACAGACTATTTTCTCAATTGCCTCCAATGAAACCAATAAGCTGATGACCGGTGAACTTTTTGAAATCAAAAATAACTACCTGAAAATAGTATCTCTCGATGGACATCGTATTGCGATCAGACGTATGGAACTGAAAAAAGATTATGCTGACCGCAAAGTGGTGGTACCTGGCAAAACACTTAATGAGATCAGTAAGATTTTATCCGGTGAAATTGATGATATTGTAAATATTTATTTCTCAAAAAATCATATTTTATTTGAGTTTGACCAGACTATTGTTGTTTCCAGATTAATCGATGGAGAATATTTCCGTATTGATCAGATGCTTTCCAGCGATTACGAAACCAAAATTAAAATTAATAAAAAAGAATTTCTGGACTGTATCGACAGAGCCACTCTGTTGGTAAGAGAGGGAGAAAAGAAACCGATCATTATTGAAATTACAGATAATTCTATGGAATTACGTATTGATTCTGCAATGGGTTCCATGAATGAAAATATTGATATTGATAAAGAGGGCAAAGATATCCTTATTGGCTTTAATCCAAGATTTCTGATCGATGCACTCAAAGTAATTGATGATGAAACAATCAGTATCTACCTCGTAAATCCAAAAGCACCATGTTTTATCAGGGATGACGAGGAAAATTACACATATTTGATTCTGCCTGTAAATATCAACCAGAATCAGGCAAGATAGGGAGTAAATGAAAATGGAAGAAATTAAAATCAGAGATGAATTTATAAAACTGGGGCAGTTACTGAAACTTGCAGATATGGTTCAGGACGGGGTTGAAGCGAAATATGTGATCACTGACGGACTGGTAAAAGTAAACGGAGAGGTAGATGACCGTCGTGGCCGAAAGGTTTATGAAGGTGACATCGTTTCTTATGATGGAAAAGAAATTAAAGTGATCAGGTGAATAAATGTATATTGAATCTGTTCAGTTAAAAAATTTCAGAAATTATGATTCTCTGGAACTCGATCTGGCACAGGGGACGAATATATTTTACGGCAATAACGCTCAGGGAAAGACCAATATCCTGGAGGCACTTTATCTTTGCGGAACTACAAAATCGCATAAAGGAAGCAGAGATAAGGATATGATTCAGTTTGGAAAGGATGAATCTCATATCAGGATGATGGTAAAAAGAGATGAGCTTTCCTACAGGATTGATATGCATCTTAAAAAGAATAAAGCAAAAGGCGTTGCGATCAATGGTCTTCCTATCCGGAAGGCCAGTGAGCTTTTCGGAGTAGTTAATCTGGTGTTTTTTTCTCCTGAGGATCTGAATATTATAAAAAATGGTCCGGGTGAGAGAAGGAGATTTCTTGATCTGGAACTGTGCCAGTTAGATAAAATATATCTTACAGATCTGGCTTCATATAACCATATTGTAAATCAGAGAAATAAATTGCTGAAGGATCTCAGTGTTCAGCCTTCACTTAAAGATACACTGGATATCTGGGATATACAGATGGCTGAATATGGACGGAAGATTATTGACAAGCGCAGTGAATTTATTAAAGAACTAAATGAAACGGTTCGAAAAATACATGGTAATCTTACAGGGGGATTGGAAGAACTGAACGTTATTTATGAACCGGACTGTACAGCAGAGAAACTGGAAAGTACTATTTGTGCCAACAGAGAAAGAGATATGAGGATGAGACTGACATCCGCAGGCCCACACAGAGATGACCTGTGTGTAATGGCAAATGGGATTGATATCAGGAAATACGGTTCTCAGGGACAGCAGAGGACAGCGGCACTTTCACTTAAATTATCAGAAATATATATAGTAAAGAGAAAAATAAAAGACACACCGGTTCTGCTTTTGGATGATGTTCTGTCCGAGCTGGACAGCAGCAGGCAGAATTATCTTCTGGACAGTATCAGTGATATCCAGACATTGATAACATGTACAGGGCTGGATGATTTTATCAGTCATCAGTTTCAGATAAATAAGGTATTTCAGGTAGTTCAGGGAACAGTATCACAGCCTGTATAAGAAGAAACAATCTTTTGACAAGGGTATGGGCTTATGATACACTGAGCGTAATTATGGAAAGTTGGTGAATGCATTGGATAAAGAAGAATTTCGGATAAAACTTGAAGAGATTAATAAGCTGGTTCAGGACAAAGATTATAAAGGTGCCATGAACATTGTAGACAGCATAGACTGGAGACGCGTCAAAAATGTCCGCACCTTATGTGTTGTCGGTGAAATATATGCAGCAAACGGAAGATATGAGGACAGTAAGGAGATTTTCCTTCTTGCATATCATAAGGCATCTATTGGAAAAAATATTCTTTACCGTCTGATTGAGATCTCTCTGCGAATGGATGATATCAATGAAGCAGAAGAATTTTTTGAAGAGTATAAGCAGGTGGCTTCGAATGACAGTACACAATATATTCTGCAGTACAAGATTGCAAGGGCAAAAAATTCTTCATTAAATGAGCAGATCAGAATCCTGGAAGAGTATAAAGAACAGGAATTTACAGAGAAATGGTCATATGAACTGGCAGCCCTGTATTACAAAGCAGGAGAAAAACAGAAATGTCTGGATTTATGCAATGAAATCATTCTCTGGTTCAGTGAAGGCAAATATGTTATGAAAGCCTATGATCTTAAAATGAGAATGGGTGAGCTGACAGGTGCTGAGAAAGCAAAATTTGAGAAACAGTTTGTTCCGAAACTTCTTACACCAGAGCAGGCGAAAGAACTGGAGAAGAAAAAAACGGAAACAGAAGTAAAAGCGCAGGAAGAGCCTGAAGCTGAAGAAGTGGAAGAAACGACAGAAAACAATGAGCCGGAAGTTCAGGTCAGCATGGAAGGCATTCAGGAAAAGATTTCAAAGGGGATCAGAGATGTCTTTGGAGGTAAGTCTCAGGAAGAGACAGAAGAGGTTCCGGAAGAATCCATGGATATGGTTAACGAGGCCGGTATCACCAGGGAAGATGAGATTCCGGAAGAAATCATAAAGAGTGATGCATCACAGAAAGAACCTGAAAACGTTCCGGAATTGGAGGCAGAACCTGAAAAACCGGGGGCAGAACCGATGGCTGCAATTAAGATGCCTGAATTAAATATTCCGGCATCCATGAAAAATATGGAACTGAGCAAACCGCCGAAAGTTGAGGAAGTTGCTGAGACGAAACTGAATATGGATTCTTTTGATCTGGAAGGGAAGGAGTTAAATTTGGAGGATACGATCCTTGCTGCTGCCAGTGCGCAGGGAATTGAGATTCCGAAGGAAGAAGAGTCAAAAACAGAAGAAGTACAGGAAGAAAGTTCAGAAACTGATGTTGATGAGAAAGAAATAAAAGCTCATGATATTTCAGAGGAACTGGAAGAACCGGATTTCCTCAGTGGAGATATAAAAGATATAAAGGTTGCTGATCCAAAGCCGGATGAAGAATCGAAAAAGGAAATACCGGTGCAGCCGGAAATTGAAGAAGAAGCTGAAGATGATGAGGTTACAGAAGAAGATCTCAGAAGAGCTGAAGAGGAATTTCTCCATGGACCGATGGGGAATACAGATCTGAATCCGGAAGATGATACAGAGGGAACGGAAGAAGCCCAACCCCTGACAGAAGAAGAGGAGCTGGAACGTTTTATAGAATCTATCCAGCCGGAAAATGGAGCAGATCCAAGGGATATCGTACCAAGAGAAAAAGAACTTACAGATGATGAGAAGCAGTTATTTACATATTTTGTAAAGGTTCCGGGTATGAAAGAGCAGCTTGTGGATACTTTATATGATGTACAGATGGCTGCAGCAGATAAGACTTCTAAAACTGGAAATATTATTGTGATGGGCGGTAAGGAATGCGGAAAGACCAGACTGATCTCAGGCCTGATTCCGGCAATCTGTAAAGAACTGAATCTGGAAGCGTCAAAAGTAGCATATGTTTTTGCAGATCAGATCAACGGAAAAAATATTTATAAGATTTTTTCAAAGCTGGCAGGTGGTTTTCTTGTGATCGAAAATGCAAATCAGCTGACACCGGAAACAGTAGAGATGCTTGACAAAGCCATGGAAGTTAACACAGACGGACTTACAGTAATCGTGGAAGATGAGAAGATTGGTATGCGAAAACTGATTGCCAGATATCCGAAATTCGCAAAGAAGTTTACCTCAATGATCAATATTCCTGTGTTTACCAATGATGAACTTGTCAATTTTGCAAGGGTTTATACAAAAGAGAATGGTTATGCTATTGATCAGATGGGAATGCTTGCGCTGTATAATCTGATTGGAATTAACCAGAAAGAGGATTCTCCTATGAATGTTGGCGCAGTAAAAGAACTGATAGATGCTGCGATTGCAAAATCACAGGGAGGAATCCGCAAATTTAAACGAAATGTATCTAAGAAACGTATAGACAGAGATGGATATATTGTTCTGTATGAGAAAGATTTTACTAAATAATGCGTAGCTGTACGGTATTTGTGTTACTGTTCACACACCACTATCCCGCGAGGTGTTTTGGCATGCATATGCCAAAATCACGAGACATACAAGCCAAAATTCTATTGCCGTA
>ENA-ORMJ01000823-ORMJ01000823.1-human-gut-metagenome-genome-assembly--contig:-NODE-823-length-21444-cov-3.685446_pt1 | contig 21444 bp, 16 predicted proteins | sample MGYA00242100_ERZ508989 | MGnify/ENA primary metagenome ERZ508989 (study PRJEB26280, sample SAMEA2531403) | human gut metagenome | biome: human gut; feature: human-associated habitat; material: faeces...
ATGAATACCCCTCAAACTTTTATTAACCCAGAAGGAGGGAACCCTATAGTGTTTGATTTTAATAAACCTAAGATCGAGATTACCGAATTATCTGAAGATAAAAAATTTGGCAGATTCGTAGTTGAGCCTCTGGAAAGAGGATATGGAACTACACTTGGAAATTCTTTAAGAAGAATTATGCTGTCTTCCCTGCCGGGTGCAGCTGTAAGCCAGGTTAAAATTGATGGTGTGCTTCACGAATTCAGCTCCATTCCGGGCGTAAAAGAAGACGTGAGCGATATTATCATGAATCTGAAGAGCCTTGCTATTAAGAACCACAGCACAGACAATGAGCCGAAAACCGCATACATCGAATGTGAAGGAAAAGGTGTTGTAACTGCAGCTGATATCCAGGCTGATCAGGATATCGAGATCATGAATCCGGATCAGGTGATCGCTACTTTAAACGGTGGCAAGGACTGCAGACTTGCTATGGAGCTTACTATTACAAAAGGCCGCGGATATATCAGTGCTGATAAAGGTAAATCTGATGATATGCCGATCGGTGTACTTGCAGTTGATGCTATCTATACACCGGTAGACAGAGTCAACATGACTGTAGAGAATACACGTGTTGGTCAGGTAACCGATTATGATAAGCTGACACTGGATGTGTATACAAACGGTACACTTGATCCGGATGAGGCGGTAAGCCTTGCAGCAAAAGTATTAAGCGAGCACTTGAGCCTTTTCATTGACCTTTCCGAGAATGCAAAGACCGCTGAGGTTATGATCGAGAAAGAAGACAATGAGAAAGAAAAAGTCCTGGAAATGAGCATTGATGAACTTGAGTTATCTGTTCGTTCCTATAACTGCTTGAAGAGAGCCGGCATTAATACAGTTGAAGAATTATGTAACAAGACTTCTGATGATATGATGAAGGTTCGTAACCTTGGTCGTAAGTCATTAGAAGAAGTACTTGCTAAACTGAAAGAACTGGGCTTACAGCTTCAGCCAACTGAAGAATAAGCACTTCTTAATAATTTGAGCGGGGATGCCTAAGCATTCATGCAGTAAGACCGAACTAGCATGTATGGATGTCCCGCAGATGGAGGAAAATAACATGGCAAAATATAGAAAATTAAGCAGAACTTCTGATCAGAGAAAAGCTCTGTTAAGAAACCAGGTAACAAACCTTCTGTACAACGGAAAAATCGTTACCACTGAAGCTAAAGCTAAAGAGATCCGCAAGATCGCTGAAAGCCTTATCGCTATGGCAGTTCGCGAGAAAGACAACTTCGAGACAGTTACTGTAACTGCAAAAGTTGCTCGTAAAGATGCTGACGGTAAGAGAGTAAAAGAAGTTGTAGACGGTAAGAAAGTTACTGTATACGATGAAGTTGAGAAGACTATCAAGAAAGATAAGCCATCCCGTCTTCATGCTCGTAGAGAGATGTTAAAAGTTCTCTACACCGTAAAAGAAGTTCCGACTGAAGCTGCCGGAAGAAAGAAAAACACCAAAGAAGTTGATCTTGTTGCTAAATTATTCGATGAGATCGCTCCGAAATATGCAGACCGTAACGGTGGTTACACAAGAATCGTAAAGATCGGTCAGCGTAAAGGTGATGGCGCTTTAGAGGTATTACTTGAGTTAGTATAATCACTATCCAAAATATGAGAACGTGAAAAAAGCCAGTCCAGGCTGCAGATGATGCAGACTGGGCTGGCTTTTTTGTATGTTGTAGATAGGTTTGGATATCAAAAGGTGGCTTTCAGTTTTTTGAATGGAAAATTGCACTAAGCCGAGGCTGTTTTGTGCCGTTGTATGAAAATAAGAAAAACTAAGTTTGCCGCCGGGGCATCTATATAAGAAACTTTGCTTCATACAAAGTTTAGAATCAATGTCTGTTATTATCCATGTTGCTGCCCTGTTGCAATAAATTACTTAGAGAAGGGCGGATTTTGGAAGGAACAGTAGAATAGGGCATCAAGTATTGTAAAAGAGCATGCCATCAGGCATGCTCATTCTGTTCTTTCGCTAACGGCAGTGTAAAGATAAATTCCGTACCAACACCCTCGGTACTGATACAGTTGATGTTTTCTCCGTGAGCCTGGATAATCTCTTTTACAATGGAAAGACCAAGACCGGTTCCTTTCTTGTCTTTCCCACGGGAAAGATCGGTTTTATAGAAACGCTCCCAGATTTTCTTGATACTGTCTTTTGGAATACCAATTCCGGTGTCTTTGACGGAAACAAAGACCTTTTCATTTTTTTCGGTCGTCTCGATCGTGATCGATGAATTTGCATGGCTGAATTTGAGTGCATTGTCGATCAGGTTATAAAGCACCTGCTGAATTTTGCTGAAATCAGCAGAGACAAACAGTGTCTCACCGCTTAAGATCAGGTTAAAACTGATATGTTTTTCCATACAGGTTCCCTCAAAGGTCTGTACGGTCATGCGGATTGTGTGATTGATATCAAAACTGGTGATGTCTAACATAACACCGTGTGAGCCGAATTTGTTTAATTCCAGAAGGCTTTTTGTCAGTTTGTTCAAACGTTCTGTCTCAAAAAGGATGATGTTTAAATATTTATCCTGCATTTCAACCGGGATTGTTCCGTCAAGCATTGCTTCTACGTAGCCTTTGATCGAGGTCAGCGGAGAGCGGAAGTCATGTGAGACATTGGAGACAAATTTTCGCTGATCCTCCTCAAGGGTGTTTAATTCATTTGCCATATAGTTGAGCGAGGCAGCAAGATAACCGATCTCATCATTGGAGTGGACATCGATCTTTGCCTCAAAATTTCCGGCGGCATATTCATTGGCGCCTTTGGCAATTTTGCGGATCGGGATATAGACGATCCAGGTAAAGAGTGCTAAAACAACAAACGCTGCCAGAAATAAAAGTGCAAACGTCTGATAGGAAAGATTGGTCAGCAGGTTGGATAAATTGACGATGGAGCTGACAGGTTTATGTATGATCACATAGCCTCGTACTTTGTAATTTACAGTGATCGGTGAAAACACACTTAATGTTTCTGAGTCAAAATGACCGTAAAAGTTTCCGGTGCGGTAATATTTATTTCCAAAATCAGTCACGTCAAAATCGGGGGTCACTTCCGGTTCTGTATTTTCTGCCGGAGAGGTGGCAGAAGCTGTATTTAAAAGAATCTGTCCCTGCTTATCAATGATCCAGATCTCACTGGAGAGGTAAGTGCTTAAAGTGGAGAGCTGCGTTTTCATTTCTTCTAATGTTGTGGAACGTTTGAAATAATTCTCTGCATAATTGGAGGAAATCAGCGCAGACTCCCGATAGAGCGTCGAGGCATCCCGGCGCTCTAAGAAGTTAAAAGTAATATGGTAACCAAAGGTTGAAATAATAATAAAACAGATCAGTCCATAGATCAGATAGCCGCCGAGCAGCTTCGGGTAGAGTGTTCGTTTCATATATTTTTAACCTCGAACTTATAACCGATTCCCCAGACAGTCGAGAGACTCCAGCTGTCATTGTCCTTTATTTTCTCACGGAGGCGTTTTACATGGACATCCACGGTGCGGGTGTCGCCGATGTATTCATAGCCCCAGATATGGTCGAGAAGCTGTTCTCTGGTAAATACCTGATTTGGCGAGGATGCAAGGAAATATAAAAGCTCTAATTCCTTTGGCGGCATGTCGATCGGATTGTCCTTATAAATAACAGAGTAGTTGGATAAGTTGACGATCAGATCCGGGTATTTTACACATTTTAATTCAGGAGCAGGTTCTTCAATTTTGACCGGCTGGTAACGGCGCAAAACGGCTTTGACGCGGGCAACAAGTTCTTTGGAATCGAACGGCTTCATGATATAATCATCTGCTCCAAGTTCAAGACCGAGTACTTTATCAAAAATCTCACCCTTTGCGGAGAGCATGATGATCGGCACGTTTGCTTTTGCACGGACTTCGCGGCATACCTGATAGCCGTCGATGCCCGGAAGCATCAGATCAAGAAGGATCAGGTTCGGATTGTACTGTTCGAATGCTTTTAAGGCTTCTTCACCGTCATTTACAATTTTTGTATCAAAACACTCTTTCGTAAGATAAAGAGAGATCAGTTCTGCAATATTATTATCATCATCGACGATCAGTATTTTTTGTTTTGCTGCCATAAAATTACCTCCTGTTAGTTGTTATTCTGTTTGTAAATCAGACGAAATGGTATTGCTTCGGCAGTGCTTTGTGCATGGGATCAGATAAAATCTGTCTTACTGAAATTACTTTTTGTCTGAAATCAGTCTTTGAATTCGGCAATTGTTACGCCGGCATCACCTTCGCCATACTCTCCGAGGTGGAATGATTTCACATATTTTAAACGTTTTAAATGTGCCTGTACGGCGTTGCGCAGTGCACCGGTTCCTTTTCCGTGGACGATACGCACGGACGGAATGTGTGCAAGGTAGGCATCATCCAGGTATTTATCTAAAAGAGCGATCGCTTCGTCTGTGGTCTTGCCGATCAGGTTGATCTCTGTGGAGACGGATGCAGACTTGCTCATTTTGATCTTGCCGGCACTGGTACGACCGTATTTTTTGCTGGTCGGGGAAGTTTCTTCCTCTAACAGGATGAGGTCGTTAATGTTGACAAGAGAACGTAAAATACCCATCTGTACATAAAGGTCACCCTTTGCGTTTGGCAGGGAGTGAACGGTTCCGTTTAGATTCATGCTGATGACTTTCACGCGGTCGCCAATGCGGAGTTTTTTGGGAACTTTATGGTTTGGCGCAGCATTCTTTTTCTGGTCAGACATTTTTTTCTGTGCGTTGTTCATCTTATCGCGCAGTCTGGTACGCTCTTTTTCCATTTCGCTGACCGGGGCATGTGCGGTGCCGTATTTATTGAAATTACGGATCGTTTCATCGGCAAGGTCTTTGGCCTCTTTGATGATATTGTAAGCCTGCTCGTTTGCCTCGCGCAGGATCTTGTCACGGCTTGCGTCTAAACGTTCCTGTTTCTGTTCAAGCTGTTCTTTTAATTTCTGGATTTCTTCTTTATACTGGTTGATCTCAAGCTGTTCTTTTTCAATTGTGATGCGGCTCTTTTCAAGATCTGCTAAAAGATCCTCGAAATTCATATCATTTTCGCTGATCCGTCCTTTGGCATCCTCAATGATATCCCCACCCAGACCAAGTTTGGTGGAAATCGCAAACGCATTACTTTTTCCGGGAATACCGATCAACAGGCGGTAAGTCGGACTTAATGATTCAACGTCAAATTCACAGCAGGCATTTTCCACACCGGAAGTCTGCAAGGCAAATACTTTTAATTCACTGTAGTGTGTGGTTGCCATGACACGTGCACCGTATAGTTTTAATTTTGACAAAATAGAAATTGCAAGTGCTGCACCTTCCGTTGGATCGGTTCCGGCACAAAGCTCATCGAAAAGCACGAGGGAACGGTCATTTACCTGACTTAAAATGCGTGTGATATTTGTCATATGGGAGGAGAAAGTACTTAAAGACTGTTCAATACTCTGCTCATCTCCGATATCAGCAAACACTTCCTCAAAGATTCCGAGTTCCGAACGCTCGGAAGCCGGAATATGAAGTCCTGCCTGCCCCATCAATGTCAGAAGACCGACTGTTTTTAAGGAGACGGTTTTACCACCGGTGTTTGGTCCGGTAATGATCAGAAGCGTAAAATCTTCTCCGAGACGTACATCGATCGGTACAACTTTTTTGGCGTCGAGCAGCGGATGACGCCCTTTTTTGATGTTGATACGTCCGTCGGTATTGAAAGTCGGAGCAACACCGTTGTAAGTCTGGGCGAAAGCTGCTTTTGCAAAAATAAAATCAAGTTCGGTGAGCACATTGTAGTCAGTATGAAGCTGCATGGAGTATCCTGCCGTTAAGTTGCTTAAGTTGGCGAGAATGACTTCGATTTCTTCTTTTTCTTTCATAAGAAGAGCTTTATATTCGTTGTTTAAGTTTACAACAGCGAGCGGTTCGATAAAGAGTGTGGAACCGGAAGATGACTGGTCGTGCACCATCCCCGGAACCTGTGATTTTGCTTCTGCCTTGACCGGCAGACAATAGCGGCCGTCACGCATCGTAATGACGGCATCCTGCAAATAACTGCGTGTAGTTGTATTGTTGATCATCGAGTTCATCTGTGCACGGATCTTATCGTTCATGCCACGCATGGATTTACGGATGGAACGGAGTGTGCTGCTGGCATCGTCTGCGATTTCGTCCTCCGATAAGATGCAGCGGCGGATCTCGTCACATAATGGTGTGAGTGGTTCGATCTGGTCAAAAAATCCGGTCAGGGAATCAACCGGAAGTTCGTCTGTCTCATCTGCTGAAACAGGGCGGTCCGGTCCGGTATGTCCGATGCTGGCGCGGGAAAATGCTTTTGCACGTTTGGCTGCCTCAAGGAGAGAGCAGACGCGCAAAAGCTCCGTGATGCTTAAGGCTGCACCGATCTCTAAGCGTTTGAGGGAGTCACGGATATCGTGGACACCGGAAAAAGAGATGCGGCCGCCTTTAAAGAGACGGTTTAGGGCATCTTTGGTCTGTAACTGTAAAAGATTGATCTCATTGATGTCTGTGCCCGGTGTGAGGGAGAGACAACGTTTCTTTGCATCCTCACTTGAGGCGTGCTCCGCTAAGCGGGCAATGATTTTATTATATTCTAATGTTTTTAAAACTTTTTCATTCATAAGATTTATAATTCCTTGTGGTTGATTTTTGGCACTGCTCATTGCTTATTCACATTATATCCCATTAATTGGGGGAAGGAAAGCCGGAAATGCAAAAATAGTGTTGCAAGCGTATGTGATTCAAACTATAATAAATAAGGTGCGGTTTTCATTTTTGTTAAGGAAGGGAAAATCATGCAGGAGAAAGAGAAGGGTGGCTTTTCTTTTATTAATGAGCAGATCAAGGAGAAGCCGTTGAATAAAAAACGTCTTATAAAAAAAGCATTGTTTACCGTAGTGCTTGCCGTTATTTTTGGTACGGTGGCAGCACTGGTGTTTAGTTTATTGCAGCCGGAGTTTTCAAACTGGTTTTACCCGGAGGAGAAGCCTGTCGTTACGATTCCGAAGGATGATGTGACAGAAACGGAAGAAAGCGGACAGGACGATACGCAGGAATCGACAGAGCAAAAGGACACAGAGAATAACGGACAGCAGGGAGAAAATAAAGAGCCGGAAAACGGGCAGCAGGAGACAGAAGAAGCGGGAAACAGTCAGCAGGAGCAGACGGATGAACCGGAAACGGAACATAACACTGGGGATGTTCCAAACAATGAAACGCAGGAACTTGAACTTGCCGATTTTCAGAAACTTCAGAATAAATTGTATGCGGTTGGAAAAGAAGCAAACAAGTTTATCGTGACGGTAACCGGTGTGAAGAGCGATACCGACTGGTTTAATAACCCATATGAGAGTAAGGGGCAGGCTTCCGGTATCATTGTAGCGGAAAATGGCAGGGAACTGCTGGTTTTAACAGAACGCAAGGCGATTGCGGATGCACAGGAAATCTATGTCACATTTATTAATGATGCTGTCGTGAAAGCTGAAATGAAAAAATACGATGGCAATACAGGGATAGCTGTGTTAAGCGTAAAGGCGTCAGAACTTACCGAAAGTACAAAGAATGCGATCGCAGTTGCAGTTCTTGGAAATTCACTGACTGTTACGCAGGGAACGATCGCGATCGCGATCGGAAGTCCGCTTGGAACCAATTATTCAATCCTGACTGGAAATATTACATCCACCACGAACAGTATTTCTACGATAGATCATAATTACAGTGTGTTTACGACAGATATTGTAGGAAGCAGCAACGGAAGCGGAGCACTTGTCAATGTAGATGGCGAGATCATTGGAATCGTGATGCAGGGATACAGCAGTGCGGGGGATGAAAATACGCTGACAGCGATCTCTATTTCCGAGTTAAAAGCATTGATTGAGATGCTGTCAAACGGACAGGATATCCCTTACTTTGGGCTTGAAGTGACAACGGTTACAGCAGCGATCGAACGTGAATATGAGATACCGAAAGGTGCATATATCAAGGATGTATGTATGGATTCACCGGCAATGGCTGCTGGACTTCAGAGCGGGGATGTCATTACGGAGATTGACGGGGATGAGATTCTTACGGCAGAAAGTTATGAGAACAAGTTGCTTTTATTAAAACCGGAAGACTCCGTAGAAGTAAAAATTCAACGTCAGGGACCGGATGGGTATACAGAGATCACCTGTACGGTGGACGTCAGCGTCCTGCCATAGAAAGAGGATGCAGAGTGTTCAATGAAAATAGAAGCAGGCTGCGGATGCATGTTATATTAGAAAATAGAAAAAGAAATAAAGGAGTATTATGAAGTATATTGAGAGCCTCAGAGAGGGCGAGCGAATTAATGAAATTTATCTGTGCAAGGTAAAACAGTCTGCACTGACAAAGGCTGGAAAACCATATGATACATTGATCTTACAGGACAAAACAGGCACACTCGATGCAAAGATCTGGGAGCCGGGTTCTGTTGGGATCGACGAGTTTGATTCCTTAGATTACATAGCGGTAATGGGCGATATCACAAGTTTTCAGGGAAATTTACAGTTGAATGTAAAGCGTGTCCGCAAGGTACAGGAAGGGGAGTACGATCCGAAAGATTATCTCCCGGTCAGTGACAAGGATATCGACCAGATGTATGAGGAGTTAAAAGGGCTGATCGCAAGTATCAAAGAAGCACATTTAAAGAAACTTTTAGAGAGCTTTTTTGTTGATGATGCAGATTTTGAAAAGCGTTTTAAATTCCATTCGGCAGCGAAAACCGTGCATCATGGATTTGTTGGCGGTTTACTTGAACACAGTTTAAGTGTGGCAAAGCACTGTGATTATTTTGCAGGCTGTTATCCGATGTTAAACCGTGATCTTTTGGTTACAGCAGCTATTTTCCATGATATCGGAAAATTAGAGGAGCTTTCTGTATTTCCTGAAAATGATTACACGGATGACGGACAGCTTTTAGGACATATTATTATTGGAACTGAGATGGTAGGTGACAGGATCCGCACGATCCCGGATTTTCCAAAGGGACTGGCAAGTGAGTTAAAACATTGTATTTTAGCGCATCACGGCGAGCTTGAGTTTGGATCACCGAAAAAACCGGCACTGCCGGAAGCATTAGCACTCAGCTTTGCAGATAATATTGATGCAAAGATGGAAACGGTACGCGAGATTTTCAGCAATGTGCCGGAAAACAATCAGGAATGGCAGGGGTATAACCGTCTGCTTGAGAGCAATATCAGACGCTCCGGGAAATTATAATTATGCAGAAAAATGATATCATAAAACTGAAAATCGAAGATATGGGCGTAGACGGCGAAGGAATTGGAAAATACGAAGGCATGACCTTTTTCGTCAAAGATGCGGTGCTTGGAGATGAGATCGAAGCCCGCATCACAAAGATGAAGAAAAATTATGGTTATGCGAGAGTGGAGCAGATTTTATCGCCGTCTAAATTTCGTGTGACACCACAGTGTGAACTTCACAGGAGATGCGGCGGATGTCAGATACAGGCGTTGGATTATGAAAAGCAGCTGGAATTTAAGCAGAACAAAGTGCGCGGAAATCTGATTCGTATTGGCGGTTTTGCGCCGGAATTGATCGACCGAATCATGCTTCCTGTCGTGGGGATGAAAGAACCATACCGCTACCGGAACAAGGCACAGTTTCCGATCGGTGCGGATAAAGATGGGAATCCGGTTGCCGGTTTTTATGCAGCGCGTACCCACAGTATTATCCCGGTCAATGACTGTAAACTGGGTGTGGAGGAAAATCAGATTATTTTAAATGAAGTCCTTTCTTATATGAAAGAATATCATGTGGCATCTTACGATGAAAATACAGGTAAGGGGCTGGTTCGTCATGTCCTGATCCGCTATGGGTTTTCCACAAAAGAGCTTATGGTCTGTGTGATTATCAATGGAAATAGTCTTCCTAAAGTGGAAAAACTGATCGACAGATTGACAGCCATCGAGGGAATGAAGAGCATTTCCATCAATCAGAATACGAAGAAAACAAATGTGATCCTCGGGGATGTGACGAAATGTATCTGGGGCGATCCATACATTACCGATATGATCCATCTACGCGATACGAAGGATTTTTCACTGACTGATACAGCGGTCGCATACCATATTTCACCGCAGTCATTTTATCAGGTCAATCCTGTCCAGACGGAAAAACTCTACAGCCTTGCGCTCGACTATGCGGGACTGACCGGAAAAGAGACTGTGTGGGATCTGTATTGCGGCATTGGCACGATTTCACTTTTCCTGGCACAGAAAGCGGGAAAAGTTTACGGCGTGGAGATTGTCCCACAGGCAATCGAGGACGCGAAGAATAATGCGGCGCTCAACGGTATCAATAATGCTGAGTTTTTTGTAGGAAAAGCAGAGGAAGTGCTGCCGGCATTTTATGAAAAAAAGAAAGACACAGATGCAGATATGCTGCACCCGGATGTGATCGTGGTCGATCCGCCGCGAAAGGGGTGCGATGGTGTATGTCTTGAGACGATGCTTAAGATGCAGCCGGAGCGGATCGTGTATGTAAGCTGTGATTCGGCGACGTTAGCGAGGGACCTTAAGGTGCTTTGTGAGGGCGGATATGAGCTTTGCAAGGTAAGGGCGGTGGATCAGTTTGGGAATACTACGCATGTGGAGACTGTAGTCTTACTTTCCAAGGGCGCTAAAGATCCGGTGGATCTTTGCTCAGCGCGGACCGAAGTGGAACGGAGAATGGTCGACAACAGAAAAGTGAAGGTGGACTTCTCCTTGGAGGATATGGATTTATCTGAATTCAAGGGAAAAGCAACTTATGAGCAGATAAAGGCATATGTACTGGAACAGACAGGACGTAAGGTTTCATCACTGTATATCGCACAGATTAAGAAGAAGTGTGGATTGGATGTCGGTGAGAATTTCAATCTGGCTAAATCAGAGAATACGAGACAGCCACAGTGTACAACGGAGAAGGAAGAGGCGATTATGCAGGCGTTTAGGCATTTTGGTATCTTATAGATTGTGGATAAGCAGCATCATGTGTTAAAAATATAGTAAAGTATGGGGAAAAGGACATTCCGGAACTGTAGATTTTACAGGTAAGGGGATGTCCTTTTTACTGATATGGAAGTGTTCAAGGGACAAGGTAATGATACTGAAGTATTAAGACTGATAGGAATGATATCTATCTTATCTATTGTTACTTGTTCTGGTTTCTCCATTCCCGCGGAGAAACACCATAAATATTTTTAAATGCACGGGAAAAATGAAGCTGATTTTCGTATCCGACAGCGGAACTGATGTCCGCAATAGATAAGGATGTCAGCTTTAACAATTCGGTAGCCTTTACCATGCGGTAGTTCATAAGAAATTCCTGCGGAGAGCGGCCAATTGAGTTGCGGAAGATTTTCCCCAAATAACTTCGGTTGATGCCACATACTGTAGCGATATCTTCGATCGAGATATTATTCTGAAAATTCTGTTCAATATAATTGATTGCTTCTTTTATATAATAATCACTCATGCGCCCACTGGAAACCAGCTTAGTAGATTTTGCTGACTGCAGCAGATAATCCATAAATAAATACAGATGGCCAATGAGATGAAAAGAAGATTCATGAGAATGATTTACAATATAAAGCATTTCATCAGCAAGTTTTTCACGCAATTCTTTGGAGTGTGAATGATAAATGGGCGCATCTTTACACAAATCTGTGACACTTAAAGCTTCTTTTATACGCAAGCCATCAAATTCAATCCACATATATTCCCAGGGAAGCTGTTTATCGGCAATGTAGGTGTTGATCTGACCGGGAAAAATAATAAATCCCTGCCCGCTTTTTATGGAATAGGTCTGTGTTTCACCTTTTGCATTGTCAGCCATAAGGGTTCCGGTTCCGGAAAGAATATAGTGAAACAGGTAGTGGTTGCGTGTTGCAGGCCCGAATGAATGGCCGGGATCACACTGTTCATATCCAAACTGATACATACACAGATCAATAAAATTTTCATTTGGAAAAATATTAAATAATATATTGCCCATAAAATACTCCTTATATACCAAAATGCTATATCAATGTCTATTATAACATAAAATATCGCATTTTGATATAAAATTAAAAAAATGATGATATTTGAGGACTCATAAAGGTATGTTATAATCAGAATATCAAAAGAGTAAGCGGATATATTGAAAAAAAGGAGAGAAGAATATGGCAAAAAGAAGTATTTTCCGCAGTGTTGCGGCGGTGCTTGCACTTGGCATGTGTATGACGGGTCTTGCCGGATGCGGAAGTGAAAAAAGGGCAGACGGGAAAACAGAAATCGAAGTGGTTTCCTACAAACCGGAAGCAGTTAAGGCATTTGAAAAGATTGAAAAGCGGTTCAATGAAACACATGATGACATCCATCTGACGATTTCATCTCCAAACGAAGCAATGACCATTTTAAAGACACGTTTTATCCGGGAGGATTATCCGGATATCATCGCAATCGGAGGAGACAGCAACTATTCCAACTTTTTAGATGCAGATCTGTTTGATGATATTTCCGATCTGGATGAAGTCCAGACCGTAAAACAGGCATATCTGGATATGGATAAGGAACTGGAGTTTATTCCAAAGGATGGCACGTATGCACTTCCATATGTGGCAAACGCGGCAGGAATTTTATATAACAAAGATCTGTTTGAGGAAAATAGCTGGAAAGTTCCGACCACCTGGCAGGAATTTACCACACTGTGTGATGAAATAAAACAGAGCGGAACACTTCCGCTGTATCTGGGCTTTAAAGATACCTGGACCTGTCTGGCTCCGTGGAATGCGCTGGCAGTCGGACTTACCGATTCGGATACCTACAATCAGGTAAATATGGGAAATACCACATTTTCCGATACGTATGGACCGGTAGCAGAAAAGATGCGTGCGCTTTTGGATTACGCCGAAAAAAATCCGTATGCATACGGTTATAACGATGCCTGTACAGCATTTGCCCGCGGGGAATCTGCCATGTATCCGATCGGAAGCTATGCGATTCCCCAGATTAAATCGGTCAACCCGGACATGAATATCGGCTCTTTTACATTTCCTGCAAATGATAACGAATCAGACAATGTATTAAATTCAGGAATTGATCTGCAGTTTTCCGTAATGAAAGCATGCAAAAATAAAGAGGCTGCATATGAAGTTTTAAAATATCTGTATGACGATGAGACCATTCAGATTTATCTGGATGATCAGGGCGGAATTGCCTGCAAAGACGGGGATTTTGCAATTCCGGAAACACTCGAGGATATGCGTCCTTACATTGAAAACAACCGCATGGCAGATTATCAGGATCACCATTATCCGAGTGAGATGAGTGTGGATGCCATGATCCAGACGTTCCTGCTGGATACAAGCGACAATGCACAGGAAAAGTTTTTGAAAAAATTTGATTCCGACTGGAAGCGCTACAACCGGGATCTGATTCGGAAAGTACAGGATTATCAGAAAGAACAGGGGGATGCACAATGAAAAAGAAAATGTCAAACAGGGACAAAACATTCTGGGCGGTTATCATACCGGTTGTAATCTTATTTTTTGCATTCAATACACTTCCAATGATCAAAGGTGTGATTTACAGTTTTACCAATTATAAAGGATACGGAACTTACGATTATGTCGGGATCAGGAACTATGCAGATCTGTTTACGGATTCCCGCGTGGGAAAAAGCTATTTGTTTACGTTTAAATATGCACTGGCAGGAACGATACTGGTAAATGTGCTAAGTCTGATCATGGCAGTTGGATTAAACAGTGCAATCCGTTTTAAAAGTGCATTGCGCGGTATTTATTTTGTACCGAATATTTTAGGAGGACTTGTCATCGGCTATATTTTCAGTTTTATTTTTACTTACATTCTTCCAACTGTGGGAAATGTGTTCCATATTGGATTTTTACAGAACAGTATTCTTGCAAGTGAAAAATACGCATGGATTGGTGTGCTGATTGTTGGTGTATGGCAGGCAGTTGCCATGAATACCATCATCTATATTTCCGGTCTGCAGACTGTACCGGAGGAAGTCTACGAGGCGAGTATGCTTGACGGAGCCAGTAAATGGAAGCAGTTCTGGAAAGTAACATTTCCACTGGTGATGCCGTTTGTGACGATCAATCTGGTACTGAGCACAAAGAATTTCCTCATGGTATTCGACCAGATCATGTCATTGACCAAGGGAGGTCCGGCACAGAGCACCGAATCCATCTCTTACCTGATTTATAAAAATGGTATGGATGGCGGACAGTTTGGATTCCAGAGTGCGAATGCAGTCATTTTCTTTATTGTGATCGTGGCGATTTCACTTTTCCAGATGACAGTCATGAATAAGAAGGAGGAGCAGTTATGATGAAAGAAAAACAGAAAACAAACTGGGTACTTACGATTGTTCTGATTTTGGGGACGGTTACGGTATTTTTCCCGCTGTATATGGCAGTGATCATTGCGTTTAAGAAACCGAGTGAGATGACAAACGATGTGGCGGGTGCACTTTCTTTCCCGAAACAGTGGAGTTTTGAAAATTTCCGTCAGGCAATGGAAGTGACCGATTTCTGGCACTCTCTTGGAAACAGTTTACTGATCACACTGGCAACGATCGTACTGGCAATCCTGATCCACTCAATTGCAGGCTACGTGATCGGACGCGGCATGGCAAGAAGAAAAAGTTTCCGATTTATCTATCTGTATATTGTCAGCGGAATGTTTGTTCCGTTTTCCATCTTAATGATGCCTCTGGTAAAGCAGACGGCGCATATGGGACTTGGAAACCGCGCGGGTGTCATTCTGTTGTATCTGGTATTTTATATGCCAATGAACGTCCTTCTTTACAGTGGGTACTTAAAAAATATTCCGATAGCGCTGGAAGAGGCGGCAGATATTGACGGAGCAAGCACATGGACTACTTACTGGAAAGTGGTCTTTCCAATGATGATGCCAATGCATGCAACAGTTGCAATCCTGACAGCTCTTGGAACGTGGAATGATGTTATGACACCGCTTGTGATCATGTCTGGAACCGGACAGAATACGCTGCCGCTTGCACAGCTTAATTTCCAGACACAGTTTGGAACCAATTACAATCTGGCATTTGCTTCCTATATTCTGGCACTGATTCCAATCCTTATTTTCTATGTGATTTGTCAGAAACAGATTTTAAACGGTGTGGCAAACGGTGCAGTCAAAGGATAAAAATAAAACGAGGTGATTTCTATGGCAATTATATACAATCCAAATAAAAAAATATTTAACCTGCATACGGTGCATACAACTTATCAGATGCAGGTCGATCCACTGGGATATCTGCTACATCTGTACTATGGAGATAAAACAAACAGCCCCATGGATTATGTTTTAACCTATGCAGACCGTGGATTTTCAGGAAATCCTTATGCAGCGGGCATGGACCGCACATATTCGCTGGATGCGCTGCCACAGGAGTATCCTTCCATTGGAACTGGGGATTACCGCAATATTGCGCTGAATATCAAAAATGAAAAAGGGGTGGAAAGCGCAGATCTGCTTTTTAAAAGTTATGAGATCCGAAGCGGCAAATACCAGTTACAGGGACTTCCGGCTGTCTGGGCAGACAAAGAGGAAGCACAGACACTGGAAATTGTCCTTGCAGACGAAAACGCACAGGTTGAAGTTCATCTGCTGTATGGTGTTTTGGAAGAAAACGATGTCATTACAAGGAGCGTCCAGATTAAAAATACGGGAACCGGGCAGATTACGATCGAAAAGGCAGCGGCAGCCTGTCTGGATTTTGTACAGGGAGATTTTGATGTCCTGCGGTTTTATGGAAAGCATGCCATGGAGCGCAATCTGGAGCGTACGCCGCTGGGGCATGGAACCATTGCGTTTGGCAGCCGCAGGGGAACGTCAAGCCATCAGTATAATCCGGCAGTGATTTTGGCAGAAAAAGGAACAACAGAGACCGCAGGCAGCTGCTATGGAATGCTGTTTGTATACAGCGGAAATTTCTCCTGTGAGGCAGAAAAAGATCAGTTTAACCAGACGCGCCTGCTTCTCGGATTGAATGAAGAACTGTTTTCTTATCCGCTTGCATCGGGAGAAACCTTTACGGTGCCGGAAGTTATTTTATCCTATTCGGCAGATGGATTGTCAGCACTGTCGCAGCAGTATCATAACTGCATCCGCAACCATGTGTGCCGCAGCAAATATGTCCATATGCAGCGCCCGGTACTGATCAACAGCTGGGAGGCAGCCTATTTTGATTTTACGGGAGGTACGATCGTGGATCTGGCAAAAGAAGCCGCTTCCCTTGGAATTGATATGGTAGTGATGGATGACGGCTGGTTTGGGAAAAGAAACGATGATAATTCTTCCCTTGGGGACTGGCAGGTCAATGAAAAGAAACTGGGGGGAAGCCTAGCAGAGCTTATTACCCGTGTGCATAATCAGGGGGTGAAATTTGGCATTTGGATTGAGCCGGAGATGGTCAATGAAGACAGCGACCTTTACCGGGCACATCCGGACTGGGCAATTCAGATTCCGGGGAAAAAGCCGGTGCGCTCGAGAAACCAGTTACTGCTTGATTTTTCCAGAAAAGAAGTGCGCGACTGTGTATTTGATCAGATTTGTGCCGTGCTGGATCAGGGAAAAATTGATTATGTCAAGTGGGATATGAACCGCAGTATGGCAGATGTCTATGCCGGAAATCTGTCCTATGATTACGTGCTTGGTGTCTATGATTTTATGGAGCGCCTGTGCAGCCGGTATCCGGATCTTCTGCTTGAGGGATGCAGCGGTGGCGGCGGCAGATTTGACGCAGGAATGCTTTATTATTCCCCGCAGATCTGGTGTAGTGACAATACCGATGCAATCAACCGCACAAGGATCCAGTACGGAACTTCGTTTTTCTATCCGGTTTCCGCAATGGGGGCGCACGTTTCGGCGGTGCCGAACCACCAGACCGGACGGGTGACAAGTTTCCACACCCGCGGGGTGACAGCGATGGCAGGAACCTTCGGTTACGAATTAAACCCGGCGCTTTTATCCGATGAGGAAAAACAGCAGATCCGGGAGCAGATTAAAACATACAAGAAGTATGAAACACTCATTAACGAGGGAACCTACTGGCGGCTGTCCGAACCGTTTATGGATGAAATTGCGGCATGGATGACGGTATCAGAGGAACAGGATCATGCATTAGTCAGCGCAGTGCGTCTTAGGGCAGAGGCAAATCAGGCAGCCGTTTATGTCCGCCTGCGTGGGTTAAAACCGGATGCCGTGTATCTGGAAGAACAGAGCGGCAGACAGTATACCGGTGCGGCACTGATGCATGCGGGAATTCCGCTTCCGCCGTTTACCGGGGAATATGAGGCGTATCAGTTTGCTTTTACAGAACTGAAAGAGGCGGGAAGATTATATGAAAAAGTACAGAAATTGTGTGACGGGAATGCCGAAAAACGGGTGGTCATCAGCATTTACGGTGGCTCCGGTTCCGGAAAAACAACACTTGCAACGGCATTGCAGCAGTACTTTTTAAATGACGGAACCGGATGTTATCTGCTCTCGGGCGATGATTATCCACACCGGATTCCAAAACGCAACGACGAAGAACGGCTGCGTGTGTATAAAGAAGCCGGGGAAGACGGACTGCGTGGATATCTCGGGACAAAGAAAGAGATTGACTTCGACCGGATCAATGAAGTGCTTGCGGCATTTCATGAGGGAAAAGATACGATCACATTGCGGCATTTGGGACGGGAAGATGGTGAGATTTCATCAGAAGAAACCGATTTTTCAGGAATATCTGTATTGCTTCTGGAGTGGACGCACGGAGGCAGTGACGATTTACATGGTGTGGATCTATCCGTCTTTCTGGAAAGTTCCCCGGAGGAGACAAAGGAGCGGCGCATCCGCAGAAACCGCGACGAGAATGCCGCAAGCCCGTTTATCTGCCGTGTGGTGGAACTGGAACAGGAAAAACTCGAAGTGCAGCGCAAAAATGCAGGATTGATCGTGGGAAAGGACGGAAGAGTTTATGAACCATAAACCGATGCTCAATGCATATCCAGACAGTCTTGGAGGAAATCTTGGGGATATCGTAACATTGCTGAAAACAAAGGCTTTGCAGAATGTATTTTCTTCTTTTTACATTCTGCCGAGCCTGTACCATTCCGATCTCGACCGGGGATTTTCCGTGATCGACTATGACCTGAATGAGCAGCTTGCCAACCGGAAAGACCTTGAACAGTTAAAGGATATGGGAATCGACCTGAAACTGGATTTTATTTTAAACCATGCTTCCGCACAGTCCCCGCAGTTTCGGGATCTTGTGGAAAAAGGGGAGGATTCTGCGTACCGCAATTTTTTCATCGACTGGAACCATTTCTGGGAAGGGCATGGAATCATGACGGAGGAAGGCTATATCCAGCCGGATGAAAGCTGCCTAAAGCAGATGTTTTTCCGCAAACCCGGGCTGCCAATCCTGATGGTGGAATTTCCGGATGGAAAAAAAGTGCCGTACTGGAATACCTTTTATCAGGAGGTGCATGGCAGACAGTATCTCGGGCAGATGGATGTAAACATCCAGTCACCAAAAGTGTGGGAGTTTTATCGTGAAACACTGGAAAAAATAGCCTCTTACGGTGCAGCAATCGTGCGGCTGGATGCTTTTGCCTATGCGCCGAAAGCACCGGGAAAGAAAAACTTTCTCAATGATCCGGAGACGTGGGAACTTTTACAGAAGATCCATACGTTGGCAGAACCTTTGGGACTTACGCTTTTGCCGGAGATCCACGCAGCGTATGATGAAAAAATATATGAGACACTTGCAGAAAAAGGCTATGCAACCTATGACTTTTTCCTGCCGGGACTGGTCATTGATGCGATTGAGAACCGGCGGGGAACGTACCTTGCGGCATGGGCGAAGGAGATTGTGGAAAAGAAGATCTCCACGGTCAACATGCTTGGCTGTCACGATGGCATCCCGCTTCTGGATTTAAAGGGGCTGCTTCCGGAAGAGGAGATCCAGTCATTGATTGACCGGATCGTATCCCGTGGAGGCATGGTCAAAAATTTACATGGACAAAAGAATCTGTATTATCAGGTAAACGCTACATATTACAGTGCATTGGGAGAATCGGATGAAAAAATGCTTCTGGCGCGTGCCATACAGATGTTTATGCCGGGCAAACCTCAGGTCTGGTATCTGGATTTGTTTGCCGGAAAAAATGACCACGAAGCGGTGCGGCGCGCGGGAGAATCCGGACATAAGGAAATCAACCGGACAACCCTTTCCACTGATCAGATCGCGGAAGACCTGAAAAAAGATGTGGTTCAAAAACAGCTTGCGTTAATCCGCATGCGAAATACCCATAAAGCATTTTCGGAAGGCGCAGAGGTAGCAATCTCCGGAGGGGAGAGCTCTCTGCAAATCCGATGGGAATATAATAGTGCATTTGCAACATTAAATGTAAATTTTGAATCAGGAACATATACAATAGTAGAAAGCAGATAGTTAAGTTGGGCTGTCGATTGTACATGAAACCTAAACTTTATAATGGAAATAATCATAGATGAAACAAGCCACATAGGGATAATGCTCGGTGGCTTGTTTTGAAAATGGATAATTTGAATCTTATAACTTCGGATTTCGTCTTCTCAGTTTCCTATGTTCCTTTGCCGGCTTGGAACGTGAAAATATTTCTTTTAAGGTCTGTTTTTCTTCGACAGAAAGCTGGGTGATTTTCATTTCCAAATTTTTGCAGAACAAAAGGAGTAGTCCGTTAATATAAGCATCATTAGAGGCTTCGGGAGTATCCTCTGTAGCAATCTGAGTTGGAGAAGTAAAACCATCAATGATATTTTTGATCATGCTTTGATAGTCAATATCACTGGCAGTGTTGCTGTCTTTCATATGGGCATTTCTCAGGTCAGAGACGATTGGCTTTAAATCTTCCAACAGGATGTTTATGTAATACTGTTCTGTCTCAATGTGGGAAGTATCAAATATTTTTGTAAATGCATCGGTGGAATCGGCACCGAGTTCGTTCAGTTTATATCTCATCACATCAAGAAAAGCGTTTGCTATCTGAATGCCTTTATCATTAAATCCATCAATATAGATTTCCAGGTCGGTCATGAATTTGTGGAAGCTTTCATGAGAGAGTAATTCTGATAATAACCGTGGATTATATTTTTCATCAGTCAGTATTTGGACTGCATCATCATTGAGATGCAGATCGGATACTGACTTATTTGTATGTTCACGTAGTTCGGTTCGGCAAAGAAGATAATCGGTGCTTACTTGATAAAAGTCTGCAAGCGTCAGTAGATTGCCAAGTGTGGAACTTGGGATGCCGGTAGCATCAGACAATTCCTGCAATGACATTCTTTTTTCTGCGACTCTCAAATCTTTCAGCCGTTCCGGTATGGTAAGCCTTGTGTGCATAGTACATTCCTCGTTTCACAGATATAGATAGACTACCATGATATTGGTGCAGAATAAAGTGAATTCGAATTCATGTCTTATCCAGAATATTGGAAAAAATCATAAAGAGGATATTTTTCCAGCATCTTGGATATACCGGATTCGTATAAAAATTTTGAGAAAATAGTTTCATACAATGAATCGGAAAGGAGTACAAAAATTATGGAATGTTGTAAATGTATCAGTATGAAAAAAGCCGGAAGGCGCAGCTCCATGAAAAGTCATTTTCATGGTTTTGGGGGATTGGGGGCGTACACCAACAAGCTAAAAAGGCATTTTGTACGTACAAATGCACTGCTTGCCAATTAGCGATATTTATGTAACGAGAGTTGAATTCTATGCAAGAATTGAGCACAAAAGGCTGTTAATGACGAAAGAACTTCAAAGTATATGGAGATCAGGAAAAATGGAAAATACAAAATATGATGATAAGTTTTACAGATTACCGAAACGATTATTTAAAGAAGATCAATTTAGAAGCATGACGAATGAGGCAAAGACACTTTATATGATTTTGTTGGATCGGCGCTGCTTATCAGAGTGTAATGGTGATGCATGGAGAGATGAATATGGAGCTATATTTATCATTTTTACAATCAAAGAAATGATGAAGCTGTTGCATCTGGGAAATAAGAAGATTAACAAGATGCTGAAGGAACTGGAGGTACATAATCTGATTTATCGAAGCCATCAGGGATTAGGAAAGCCGAATAAGATATATGTGTATGACTTGTTGAAAGCAGATAACTCGAATTGGCTGCCAAAGCAATTTAAGCACAGAAAGGGGCGGACAGGGGAATGGAGAAAACTGTAACACTTGAAGAGGCATTAAAAAGAATTGAGGAGCTGGAAAAAGAGAATGCAGAACTTCGGGAGGAATTGGAGTATTACAGAAATCGTAAGTTAAGCGGTCGTCAGAA
>ENA-ORMJ01000842-ORMJ01000842.1-human-gut-metagenome-genome-assembly--contig:-NODE-842-length-21125-cov-24.499525_pt1 | contig 21125 bp, 20 predicted proteins | sample MGYA00242100_ERZ508989 | MGnify/ENA primary metagenome ERZ508989 (study PRJEB26280, sample SAMEA2531403) | human gut metagenome | biome: human gut; feature: human-associated habitat; material: faeces...
CAAGTACCCTCTGTTTTTGTGCCCTCTCGTTTGAGTGCTTGTCTATTATATCACGCTTTTCGAGCTTTGTCAACATCTTTTTCATTTTAATTTTGCACAAATGGTTTTAAACCGTTATATTCTCCGATTGTGCAAAATGTAAACAACCACAATATACAGTTTTCCGCTATCAATATTTAGTTATCAACAGCCGCATTCCTGTATGTTGAAAACTCGTGCATTCTTTCCGTAAAGCTAAAAACAATGCCGCCCTTTAAGGACGGCACCGATAAAAATCCTATTTTTCCTCGTTCAGTTCGGAAATTATTCTGACAAAGCTGTCAATATCATTAAAGTCACGATATACCGAAGCAAATCTGATATACGCCACCTTATCTATATCCTTCAGCCTTCGCAGTACCAGTTCGCCGATCTCGTCCGACGATACCTCACGTCTGAACTGGTTCTTCAACTCCTGTACAATATCTTCAACCATTTTTTCAAGGTCTTCGATCTGTACCGGACGTTTCACCGTAGCTCTCGCAAGCCTGTTTATCAGCTTGTCACGATCAAAAGGTTCAATGGTATTATCCTTTTTCACAACCATAAGCGGTATTGTTTCCACCATTTCATAGGTCGTAAAACGGCACTTGCACGACAGACATTCACGTCTTCTGCGAATTTTATTTTCCGCAGGGCGACTGTCTATTACCTTGCTGTCCTCATATCCGCATTCCGGGCATTTCATCTGTTTTCCTCGCTTTCGCTCTGATCCTCACGGTTTCCTTTTCCATATTCCTGTATTCCTGTATTTATGTATTTTAACACACTTTCGCAGCTTTTTCAAGCGTTTTCTGTAATCAAAGACCCATCTTATACTTATCGTATATCTTTTTCATATTATTCGCACATACAGCAAGTTCGTCATAGCTGCTGTAGTTCTCACGGTAAAGCTCGACTATCATTGCTTTATCGTAATTTATTTTTTCAAGTTCGCTGAAAAGACGGTTGAAGTTAAAGCTGCCCTTTCCTATCGGCAGACAATCACAGCCTGCGTTGCCGTCGCTTACATGAAGATGTACGACCTTGTTGCCTATTATATCCAGAAGTCTGAACGGATCTACATTGCTCCTTCTCGCCTGTTTGAGATCTACAACAAATCTGACCTCGTCGCCGAGTTGTCCGATCATATCCTCGATAAATCTTACACTGCTGCTCTTGCAGTAGCAGATGTTTTCCTGTGCCACCGTAACACCGAATTCTTTTGCAAGGCGGAACAGACGCAGATAACGTTCCATGTACCTTTCATCAGGTACCTTTGAGCTTAGGATAGCTCCGTGCAGAACAAACACATCCGCACCGATCTCCGCCATAACCTCAAAATACCTCTTGTAAATATCAATCAGATATTCGGTTCTGCGTGGATAATCGCCGAAAAGGAACAGCGTTTCCATAGGCGAAGAAAACGGATGCATGGATATTACGTTCATCCCGTATTCACCGATGATTCTTCTTAGTTCAACAAGCACCTGCCCTTCAAGCTCGTCTATCGAATTTACGAATATCTCAACATTTTTTACACCCCGCTCGGCAAGCTCATAAAGAGCCTTTTCTGTTTCAAGAGGGTACAGACAAGCCGTAGATACGCCAATATCCATTTTCATTACTTCCTTTCTGAAAATCAGCCCGCCAGAGAACAAATGTTCCCTATTATTGATATGATTAGCGGTAATACATACACCGCCGCCAGCACCGCAACAAGCAATGCGTAAATGCCGACCCTGCACAGACCTTCCGCCTTATCGGTAATTGCCGTTATCTTTTTGCGGAATATAATGTACAGTGCCAGTGTCGCAAAGCCTGCAATGCTCAGCACAATACCCGGTTTAAGCCCCTTCGGGCAGAAGCTGAAGGTTATATCATTTTTGCCTTCCTCCAGCTTTACCGCCATAAAGCCCGACATAGAACGGTATATCTCAGCAGGCTTTCCGTTTATCGTTGCGGAAAATCCGTCGTCATACGGCACCGACAAAAACAGCCACTGACCGCTTTTTGCGTTGTCTGCCGTTCCGCTTATATTTCCACCGTCAACCTTAAGATCGGCGGTCTTTGTTTTATTGATAGCTTTTTCCAGCTTGCCGAGCGACAGTCCGTAAATGCCATAGCTTGAGCAATAAGTGCTTTCGTTTACGTCAACATCTATACTTACCTTCTCATTTTCGAAAGTACCGAGATATAAAAGTCCGTTGCTGTCTTTATTCGGGAACGACAGATCCTGCTTGATGCCGTTTACATATATTGCAAACGAACCGTTGATATGCTCGTTGATATTTCTTGCAACAAGATCAAAGCAATCGAAATACAACGCCTGCTTTTCACCTATATCCAACTTGTAGCTGAGCGTTGCGATGCGTGTATTGCTCTTGGGTGTGAAATAATATATCCCGTCACGATGTGCATACCGTATATTCTTTTCTCCGGTATGCTCATACTCGGTAAACAGCAGTTCGTTGCCCGTATCAAGCAGATTCTTTGCAAAATATTCCTGTATAACTATACGTTCCGCCTTAGGCAGCTCCGTACATTGTGACAGATCGCTGCCGGTCACTATTCCGAGCGGAAGATAATATTCGCTCTCATAAATTGAATAGTTCTTGTCACGATAAATCACAGGCTCTCTTGCGCTGAATTTCTCTATATAATATTTTATATTCATAACGGCATCGGTAAGAGCCGTGCCTCCGTTGCCGGTTACCTCCATCCAGTAGGACGAATAGCCGAGCCGTTTCATCGCATACATATAATCCTCCGATGTAAGCGAGGTGTAATGTGCGATGGTGGGATAGCCCAGTCCGCCTATAAGATTTGCGTCAAAATATTTCTTAGGCCACTGCATCAGCTTAACCCTGTAAAAATCCTCGTCCTCGGGGATTTTTCCTTCAAGTTCTATCGCATTGTTGTACTTGACAGGAGTATATGCCGATGCACCAATATACACGTTTGCGTTGAAAACGCTCTCGGCTACAACAATTACAGCCAGTACAGAACAAACCGATTTGAAAGTGAGCTTCTTGAAAACGCCGAAAGCCATAGTCAGAACATACAGTGCCGTAAATCCGCAGAAGATAATTAAAAGCAGGATGAATGACTCCGAGCTTCCCCACAGTGTCGAAACATATGAATCCAGTTCGTATCTGTAGCTACAGTAGTACCATATCGTAAAACCGAAATAGATAACGCCGGCGGCAGTTATTCCGATAAGGTAGGGCTTTTTATTCTTTTGCGCATAATCATCAGGCTTTGTATGCGACAGCTTCACCGCCGCAAAGGTCAGCATCATAAGAGTAGTCATATAGCCGTACCGCATAGGGAATGCCATATAGTCGCCCGTGTGCCACATCTTGTTTATCGGCTCAAACACTACCGGCAGAAGCGTAAGAAACGAAAGCAACGCATAGAATCTGCTGTTCTTGCTCTTTCTTCGCAGAAAATACACGATGAAAGCCGCAACGGAAAATCCCGTACAGAAAATAAGCGGCAGATTTGTATATATCCCTGCAAATACCGCAGAATCAAACAGGCCCTTGAGTATGTTCGCTCCCCTTGCAGACGAAAGATACTGTGCAAAGCTCGGAAGCCATACAACAGCGGAAATCAGCGCCGCTATACCACAGCCTATGATAAACCTCGGCGCAATGCCCTTTGTACTGCCCTTTTTTCTGTTAAGAAAAATGTAAACGCCGAAATACAGTATCGTGAACAATACCACCATATAGCTGAGATAATAATTCAGCACCAGCATTCCGACAAGGCAGAATATAAGACCGCCTGTACGTTTACGCTTTACGAGCGAATTGAACGCTATCAGCAGCAGCGGGAAGAAGTACATTACATCGAGCCATACCGTGTTCTGATAGAACAGCATAGAGTAACCGCTGAACGCATACATAACGCTGAAAAGCGCCGAATATGTCACATCCAGCTTTTTATGGCAGGTGCGGAAGTACGCATTTGCGGTTATCGCACAGACAGCCATTTTCATAAGCGTCATAATATTCATGAACAGCATCATGTCCGCCTTGTCTACAAATGCAACAAGAAGCGAAAACGGACTTGATATAAAGAACAGGAACACGCCGAGGAAATTCATTCCGCCGGCATTCTGCCAGTTGAAAAAGAAATCCCCCTTGCCCTCAAGTATGTCCTTGAAGTCGAGCAATAAAGGAAGCACCTGCTGGTGCATATCGCACCATGCGAGCGTTTTATCTCCGAACGGATAAAGCCCGCTGCCCGCAAATACCGCAAGTCCTATGACAATTACCGCTATCGGCGGAATTATCAGCGTCAGCAACAGCTTCGGACTGCGTATAAGCTTACCGAAATGTGTTGTGATTTTTTTAGTAATATCTCTTTTCAAAATATCCTCCGGGATTTTTAAAAATCTCTCTCATTTGGTTTTTATGAATATCTGTCTAAATTCAAAAGCCGCAAAGACTTTATGTGCTATGCGGCTTTTATTTTTGATTGAATTATCAGCCGCAGGTGATTATACCATAAGCTTCTTTGTGTCTACCGTACCCTTTGAAGCAAGATTCTTTGTATCCTTCTTGCTTTCGCCGTTTCCTGCATTTGTATAATTCTTGCCGTGCTTCTCCTGCCAGAGTACCCACAGGGGACCCGAGATGCACAGTGAAGAATAGGTACCGCAGATAAGACCTGCCATCATAGGAATAGCAAATGTCATTATCGAGGTTACGCCGCAGATTGCGCATACAACGCAGATTGCGAGTACGGCAAAGGCTGTTGTAACAGTTGTGTTTACAGAACGTGTTATCGACTGAGTGATACTCATATTAACAAGTTCCTTGAGTGAAAGCGAGTTGCCGTAAAGGTTACGGTTCTCTCTGATACGGTCATATACAACGATTGTATTGTTGATAGAGTTACCGAGTACGGTAAGAACGACCGCCATAAAGTTTGCGTCGATAGGGAAACGGCAGAACACGAACACAGCATAAACCATGAAGCAGTCGTGAACAAGGGCTACCAGTGCAAACACACCTGCCGAAAGGCCGCCGATCTTCTTGAATCTGAACGCAATATAGATTACAAGCAGTACAAACGAGAATAATACTGCAACAAGGCACTTAAGGAAGAACTCCGCACCTGATGTGGGATTGACATCCTGGCTGTTTACAAGCGTAAGGCTGTTATCCTTGAAGGTCTGCTGGAGCTTATCCGATAAAGCTGTCTGCTTATCTGCTGTAAGTCCCTCTGAAGACGAGAATGAGATTTCAACGACTTCAAGCGAGCTGTTCATAGAAGAACCTGTAGTTACCGTAACAGCACCGTAATTTTCGCCCTCAACCGTCTTCTTTACCGCATTTGTGTCAATTTCGCCGGTATAGCTGTAGGTCAGCATTGTACCGCCCTTGAATTCAATAGCCATTTCAATGCCGAATACGCAGTTGAAGATAACCGTAATTACAGCAATGACGATCGGTATCAGAAAGAGTATCTTTCTGTATCCTATAAAATCAAATACTTTTTTGTTATTCATTTTGAAGCACCGCCTTCCGTTGCGGCAGCCTTTTCAGCGGCACGCTTCTTTGCAGATTTTCCGCCGTAGAGAGCGGGATTTCTGAATATCTTGAATCTGGAAAGCGACATTGTCATAAGTCTTGTCGCAAATATGCCGAACAGGAAGTTCAGTATTACGCCGACCATCAGAGTATAGCCGAATGAGTAGATAGTACCCTCTGTCGAAGCACCGAACATGAAGAATACGGGCTTCAGTATAGTAGACGCAAGGCTGTCGGGAGTACCGAAAGCACCCATAAGTATGATAGCAACGATAATCATTGTGATATTACCGTCAAATACCGCACTGAACGCTCTCTTGTAGCCTGTAGCTATCGCTGTATCTATCGTCTTGCCGCTGTTTATTTCTTCCTTTATACGCTCACCCGTGATAACGTTAGCGTCAACGCCCATACCTACCGCAAGGATGATACCTGCGATACCGGGTATTGTCAGCGTAAAGCTGTTTGAGAACGGGAAGAAGCCTGTTATAGCACAGAATGTACCTGCAACCTGTCCGATAAGACCGATAACGGCTACAACACCGGGCAGTCTGTACAGTGCAATCATGAATATCATTATAAGTGCAAATGCGATAACGCCGGCGATTGCCATAGCGTCACGGGCACCTGTACCGAGCGTGGGTGAGATAGTGCTGAAGCTCGATGTTTCCAGCTTGAACGGTAACGCACCGCCGTTTATCTGGTCTGCAAGTGCCTTAGCCTCATCAGCCGTAAAGCCACCGCTGATTGTAGCCTCACCGCCGCTGATTTCCTCTTTTACGGTAGCTGTTGAAATGCACTTGTCATCCATATATGTCGAGATGTATCCCTTTGATGAAGCAAGCTTCTTTGTAGCCTCTGCAAACTTCTCCTTGCCGCTGTCCTTCAGCTTTAAGGATACCATATACTCATATTCCTTGCTGTTTCCGCTCTTGAGCTGATATACGGCAGAAGCCTTTTCAACATCCGAACCGGAAATGATAAGGGGCAGATCCTCGTATGTCTGACCGTCGGAAAGCGATTTTTCCGAGCCTTCTCTGAAGGTGAGCAGTGCGGTAGCACCAAGCTCCTTTACAGCCGCTTCCGGATCAAAGCTGTCATCCTCAGCCTGCCACGGGAAACGCACGATTATCTTATCGCTGTTATAATCAACATAAACCTCATAGTCTGTTATGTTGTTTGCAACAAGTCTTGTTTCAACAATCGACTTTGCCGCATCGACCTCTTCATTGGTCGCATCGTAATCTGCCGGTGACGTAAATGTAACGTCAACACCGCCTCTGATATCAATACCCCAACGAATATCGCTTACACCTCTTATAATAGTGCTCGTGAAATCGCCGTACTGGGTATGAACACCGAAAAATACTATGCCTGTAAATGCCAGTATAACCGCCAGCACTATAAAGAACACAGGCTTTGCCACTCTTTTCAAATGTTTCACTCCGTTTCTGTGCCTCAGCACATCCTGTTAATTTATACATTACAGTATTATACTATAATGATTTCGATTAGTCAAGAAATAGTAAAGAATTTCTGCAATTTTCACAATCCGTTCATTATACGGAAAGCTCAGCCTTTTCTCCGAGAACGTCCTTATTCTTTTCAAGGACAGGCTTTATGCACCTGTCAAGGAATGCGCTCACCTGGCTTGCGCTTCTGCCCGTGTAATTTTCGGGGACGAGCTTTGCCTCGATTTCTTCCTTTGTCGTCATGAAGTCGGGATCTGCGGCAATTCTGTCAACGAGGTCGTTTTCTCCGCCCTCTTCTTTAATAACCTTACCTGCGGCAATGCTGTGCTGTCTTATCTTCTCGTGAAGCTCCTGTCTGTTTCCGCCCTTCATAACTGCGTCCATCATAATGTTTTCCGTTGCCATGAAAGGAAGCTCCTTCATTACTCTTGCACGGATAACCTTAGGATATACGACCAGTCCGTTTGTGATATTCAGCATAATGTTCAGTATAGCGTCTGTTGCAAGGAACGCCTCCGCTACTGCGATACGCTTGTTCGCACTGTCGTCGAGCGTTCTCTCAAACCACTGCGTGCCTGCCGTAAACGCAGGATTAAGAGTATCTATCATAACATATCTTGAAAGCGAGGTTATTCTCTCCGCTCTCATCGGGTTTCTCTTATAAGGCATAGCCGAAGAACCGATCTGATTCTTCTCGAAAGGTTCTTCCATCTCCTTGAAGTTTGCAAGGATACGCAGATCGTTCGAGAACTTTGAACAGCTCTGTGCAATACCGCCCAGTACGTTTACTATTCTGCTGTCAACCTTTCTTGAATAGGTCTGACCGCTTACGGGTACGCACTGCTTGAATCCCATTTCCTCTGCTATCATCTGCTCCAGCTTTTCTATCTTTTCCTCATCGCCGTGGAACAGTTCCATAAAGCTCGCCTGTGTGCCTGTAGTACCCTTCTGACCGAGCAGCTTCAGATTACCCATCTGATACTCAAGATCCTCAAGGTCCATCAGAAGCTCGTTCATCCACAGCGTAGCACGCTTGCCTACGGTAGTCAGCTGTGCAGGCTGTAAATGTGTATATGCAAGACAGGGCATATCCTTATATTTATCCGCAAAAGAAGCGAAGTTTGAAAGAACGTTCACGAGCTTTCTGTGTACTATCTTCATAGCGTCACGCATTACGATAACATCGGTGTTGTCGCCTACATAACAGCTTGTAGCACCTAAATGGATTATGCCCTCAGCTTTAGGACAGCACTTTCCGTATGTATGGACGTGCGCCATAACATCGTGGCGGAGCTTCTTCTCCTCCTCAGCCGCATAAGCAAAATCAATATCATCAATATGCGCCTCAAGCTCGTCAACCTTTTCCTGCGTTACCTGCTCAAGTCCGAGCTTCATTTCCGCTCTCGCAAGCGCTACCCACAATCTGCGGAATGTCGAAAACTTCTTCTGTGCGGAGAATGTAAACTGCATTTCCTCACTTGCATATCTCGTACAGAAAGGGCTTTCGTAAGTTTCATAATTTGTCATTATAAATAACCGTCCTTTTCATCGGATTTTTTACTTTCCTGTGTCATCTGTATCTGCCGCCTGTATCTTTGGCGCATACAGCGCTTCATCTGCACATACCGACACATTTTATATTGTATCACAAATTGTCCGTGTTCGCAATAGCAAACGTCATTTTTTCTCAAAACTTACCTTTCCGTATATCATTCAACCGCTCCGCTTCACCCTACGGCAACATCGACCACAGCCGCTCCGCTTCACCCTACGGTCGCATCGACCACAACCGCTCTGCTTCACCCTACGGCAACATCGACCACAACCGCCCTCCTTCACCCTACGGCAACATCGACCACAACCGCTCCGCTTCACCCTACGGCAACATCGACCACAACCGCCTTGCTTCACCCTACGGCCACATCGACCACAACCGCTCCGCTTCACCCTACGGTCACATCGGCCACAACCGCCTCGCTTCACCCTACGGCCACATCGACCACAGCCCTTCATTTCGCACAACAAAGCCGTTTGAACAGCTCTGCCGAAAATTTTTCGTATTTTTTTAAAAAATCCCTTGACAAATACCCGAAAACCGTGTATAATGTTTACTGTTATCTGGGTGTGGCGCAGATTGGTAGCGCGCTACCTTGGGGTGGTAGAGGCCGCAGGTTCAAATCCTGTCACTCAGACCAATTAAAAACCGCTTGATTGTCAAAATCAAGCGGTTTTTTGTTTACCGTTTTATCTCCTATATAAGCAAGCTCTACGAATATATTCTATTAAATATAGCACCCCACAACCCGACATCTCCTGCCTATGCACTTATTCAAACAGTTTCGCTTTCTTTTTCCTTTTCTCCGTCTGTATACCGCCGGTCGCCGTTCTCCCTGTCATACGCCTTCACCGAATATTCGCTGACATTCTTTACCGTTTCGCCGTCTATCTGCAATGCGGCAGGTGAATCAAACCGCACTGTGATTTCCTTTCCGGTCAGCACCTCTACCATCTCGGTATGGCTGATATGCTCCCCCTTGAAGATTGAAGGGAACACCATAAGCGTTTTCAGCTTCCCACTGCCGTGCATCACAACAACCGACAGCTTCCCCTCCGGGTTGTTTCTGTCCTGTTTCGGAGCGGTCATCATACCGCCGCCGTAAAACCTGCCGTTCATTGTCGGCGCAAGCCATACCTTCTTATAGCTGTACTCCCTGCCGTCAACGTTTATAACCGCATTCGCCGGTCTGAAATGAAACAACAGACCTTTAACCGCAATAGATGTATAATTTATCGGCTTGTCGGATTTTTCTCTCAGCTCATCGCCCGTTTCACAGCAATATCCGTCAATACCGTAGCCTATAGCATTGATAAACCGTGAGCTTTTGCCGTTTACCGTTACAATAGGCAGATTTCTGACATATTCGTTTATCCTTACAGGCTCACAGCCCTGCTCCTTGCCGAGATCACGCAAAAAATCATTTCCGCTTCCCGTACCGTAATAATACAGCGGATTTTCATAAGGATACCCGTCGCTGTCATTTATAAAACGGTTAAGCGTACCGTCACCGCCGCACAGCACAATATCGCTTTCGGGCGAAATACTGTCAAAAAATGTGCCGTATCCGCTTATCTGCGTCATATTGCAATATTTCAGTTCATCGTCCTTGTATATATCCGTCAGCTTTTGTGCAAGCTCTGTTCCCTTCCCGTTGCACGATAAAGGATTATACAGTATGTATTTCACGCTCATATATGCCCTCCCCTTAAACCGACAGCCGATTACTTATGATGTTATCGGTCCTTCGGCTCTTTCGGTCTTTTAGTCTTTTGGTCCTTTTGGTATAGTATAACAAATTTAAACGGATTTTGCAATATATTGTTGTAATTTGTCAACACTTTGCATTGAAAATTGTATAAGTTGTTGCTTGTAAGCCCCCATGCTTAAACCCTCTGGGCGTTCATTTTATAAGGCATCCGTGCCCGTCCCTTGCCAAAGGTGAGGTGCTGTCGCCCACAAAAATTCGGGCAACTGCCGGAGGGGATGCCACTCCATTAGCCCTCGCTCCGCACAGCCCTTCCAAAACCGCACTATCCCTTGCTTTGCACCATCATCCTTGCCTCCCTTGTCAAAGGGAGGTGGCTTGACGGCAAGACACAAGCCTTAACATTATTGCATTTACTTGCGATATGCCCACCTTTTTAATATTGCAAACTTTTCTGCCGCCAAGACGGAGGGATTGTCACGCCACCATCTCTTCGCCCCATCACCAAAAATAATACCCCGCTGTTGAGTTGGCGAAAGTGTAGCGGGGTTGTCGAATCGTGCTTGCTCTGTTGGTTTCGCATCGTGCGAAACTTTGGGCAAGCACTATCACGCATCCTTGCGTTTGCGGTCGTTTGGGTCGGCGCGTCCTTGCGCCGACTCTGGGCGACCGCTATCGTGCATCCTTGCACGTCGTGCTTGCTCTGTTGGTTTCGCATCCGTGCCTCGTCAGCCGTTTGGGTCGCTGCATCTGTGCATCGACAGCCATTTGTGCCGTTGCATCTGTGCAATGACAGCCATTTGTGCCGTTGCATCTGTGCATCGACAGCCATTTGTGCCGTTGCATCGTGCAACGGCTCTGTGTGGCTGTCTTTATGCATCCTTGCATAACGGCTTTGTGTGGCTGTCGTTATGCATCCTTGCATAACAACTAAGTGCGGCTGCCTTTAAGCATCCATGCTTAAAACTTTGGGCGTTCATTTTATAAGGCATCCGTGCCTTACCCGCAAGTTGCGGGTTCTCCCACCCACCAACACATAAAAAGTGTAACCCCACTCATTGAGTGGGGTTACACTTTTTGGTGCCGATGGCGGGGGTCGAACCCGCACGGTATTGCTACCAACGGATTTTGAGTCCGTCACGTCTGCCAATTCCATCACATCGGCTTATTAAAATGTGTTGTAAAACCGCACTGCATAACGGTAATAGCGATTTCACAGTTTGATTATTATATCATAGCGGTAAAATGTTGTCAATAGATTTTCACTATTTTCCAAAATAATTTAGTGTTTTTTTATAAAAAGCCCTTGACAATTTGTTGAAAATGCCGTAAAATTAATATCGAGTAAATATCTATTATAACTCAGGAAAGTCAGCTGTCTTGTAAATTTTCACCAACAAAAGACAGGACGATCCGCTTATTTTACATATATACAATTAAATGTTGAAATGTAAAATCAGCCGTGCAGGTGCTTATGCAGTTTTGCGGCGGCGTGACACGGCAATTCAGAAAAGGAGGAACGCTAACCCATGGAAGTGTGGCTTGCAGTTACACTCTGTGCGGCGGCATTCGTAGTCGGAGCGGCGATATTCGGTTTTGTTATGTACAAAATGGGTATCGAGCATAGAAAAAAGACGGCAGAAGCGCAGATAGAATCTGCCGAGAAGGAAGCAAGCAGGATAGTATCCGAGGCTAACGAAAAAGCTCAGGCAACAAAGAAGACCGCACTGGTTGAGGCTAAAGACGAGATCTTTAAGCTCAAAGAAAACAACGAAAAAGAAATTCAGAAACTCAAAAGCGAAACCGAAAGAGAACTCAAGGAACGCAGAGCAGAGGTAACACGCTCTGAAAGAAGACTTCAGCAGAAAGAGGAGAACCTCGACAAGAAGAACGATAAGATCGAACGTCTTGAAGAACAGCTCCAGAACAAGAATAAGAAGGCTGAAGAAAAGCTGGCTGAAGCCGAATCCATCAAGAAAAGCCAGATGGATATTCTCGAAAAAATATCCGGCTTTACTTTAGATCAGGCGAAGGAACACCTGCTGAGTATGCTTGACAGCGAGCTTTCGCACGAAAAGGCAGTCAAGATTACAGCTTACGAACAGCGTCTTAAGGACGAATGCGACGAAAAGGCAAGACAGTATATCTCCCTTGCTATTTCAAGACTTGCCGCCGATACCGTATCAGAGGTGGCAGTATCCGTAGTGCCTCTGCCCAATGACGAAATGAAGGGCAGAATAATCGGCCGTGAGGGCAGAAACATCCGTGCGCTTGAACAGCTCACAGGCGTTGACCTTATCATTGACGATACCCCAGAGGCTATAACGCTTTCCTGCCATGACCATGTAAGACGTGAGATAGCAAGAATAGCGCTTGAAAAGCTCATTCAGGACGGACGTATCCATCCCACGAGAATTGAAGAAACAGTAGAAAAGGCAAGACGTGAGGTCGAGCTTAAAATCAAGCAGGAGGGCGAGCGTGCCGTTATGGAAACCAACGTCAACGGCCTGCACCACGAGCTTGTAAGGCTTATCGGCCGCCTTTACTACCGTACCTCTTACCGTCAGAACGTACTTAACCACTCAATAGAGGTCGCTCACCTTGCAGGCATAATGGCAAGCGAGCTTGGCGTTGACGCAACTCTTGCAAGAAGAGCAGGTCTTCTGCACGATATAGGCAAGGCTCTTAACCACGAGATTGAAGGCTCACACGTTCAGATAGGTGTCGATGTCTGCCGTAAGTATAAGGAAAGCCCAGAAGTCATCCACGCTATCGAGGCTCACCACGGCGATGTTGAGATACACTCTGTTATTGCCGCTCTTGTACAGGCAGCCGACGCAATAAGCGCCGCACGTCCCGCCGCAAGAAGCGAAAACTACGAAAACTACATCAAGCGTCTGCAAAAGCTCGAAGAGATATGCAGCTCTTACAACGGTGTTGAAAAGTCATTTGCTATTCAGGCAGGCCGTGAAGTAAGAATCATGATAAAGCCCGAACAGGTTGACGATGATAAGATGATAGTTCTTGCAAGAGAAATTTCTCAGCGTATCGAGAACGAGATGGAATATCCCGGTCAGATAAAGGTACATCTGATAAGAGAAAGCAGAGCTATAGATTACGCAAAATAAACCATAAACACTTGGGAGCCGTTGCATAGATTTATGTAACGGCTCTTTTTGCTAAAGAGGTATTCTTATGAAGAAGAGATTAACGGCAATACTTACGGTAATGGCGCTTACGCTGACAGGCTGCGCCGGAAATGTCACATCGGGAACGAAAAGTCAACCGACGTCGGACGTTCAGAGCGATATTTCGGATAACGAAAGCAGTGATACTTCGTCTGCACCAGAAAATAACGCTTCACGCTATGAGATAATCACAGCAACCGAAATGGCTGAAAAAATGGGGCTGGGCATAAGTCTTGGCAACACGATGGAGGCATACGAAGCGACCGATTGCGAAAAGATAACGTATGAATGGATTCCCGTTGTCGGCGGAAACGAACCGCAGGACTATGAAACCTGCTGGGGAGCGGATGTTACCACGCAGGAAATAATAGACGGTATGAAGGCGGAAGGCTTCAACACAGTTCGTATTCCTGTGTTCTGGGGCAATATGATGGAAAATGACAATACATATACGATAAACAAGGAATACCTTAAAAGAGTTAAGGAGATTGTTGATTACTGCGAAAAGGCAGGCGTATATTCCGTTATAAATATCCACCACTTCGATGAATTTATCATAAGAAGAAACGACCTTGACAAGTGCAAGGAGATATTCACTCATCTGTGGACGCAGATAGCCGAGTATTTTGCGGATTATCCCTACACACTCGTTTTCGAGGGCTATAACGAATATCTCGGCGGCAATCAGTTTGATTCAAGCGGTAATCTCAAGGAACAGTCCGAAACCAATGCTTACAAGATGACCAACACACTCAATCAGGCTTTTGTAGACGCAGTAAGAAGCACAGGCGGATATAACGCACAGCGTGTGCTTATCGTTTCGGGCTACTGGACAAACATAGATAAAACGACCTCTTCAAGATTTAAAATGCCTGAGGATCTTGTAAATGACAGACTTATGGTATCTGTCCACTATGTTGACAATTCTATGTACTGGTCGAATAAAATAGGCGGCGAGGAATGGCTTAAATATATCGACAGCCAGTGTGCCGAGCTGAAAAAGGCTTTTCTGGATAACGACATCCCCGTATTTATGGGAGAAACGACATCGACCTATCCTGCAAGCAACTTTGCAAAGGACGCAACCCACACCGATTCCTCCGAGTGCTTGTCGATTGTACTCGGAAAGCTGACCGAGCTTGGCATCGTCCCTGTTATATGGGATACCAACAGCCATTTCTATTCAAGGACGACTTATAAGATTGTAAACAAGTCGGACCGCAAGGTCATCCGTGAATATTCCGACAAGCTGAAAGCAAATCTTGAAGCACAGCAGTAATAACAAACAGCAGCAACGCTACTAATCACCGTACCGTTGCTGCTGTTTTTATTATTCTTTTTTACCCTTGTTTTCCGCCAGATACGCCACCGCACTGTGAAGTGCAACATTCCCCTCTCCGATAGCCTTAGCTATCTGATACGGTCTGCCTGTGCAATCTCCGCAGGCAAAGCACCCTTTTACGCTTGTTGACATATCACGATTTACCGCAACACTGCCGTTATTCATCTCAAGCCCGTCAAGCAGTACATCCGCCGAAACCGTCTGCTTCAGAAAGAACACTCCGTCAACGGCAATTATACTGCCGTCAGAAAGCGTTATCCCGTCTGCGTGACGCTCTCCGTTTACACTTTTGACAAAGCCGGGTAATCTGATAACATTTTCTCTCGAATAATCCGTCTTATATGACGGACAGAAATAAACCTTCTCTGCAAGCTCCGCCAGAAAATCCACTTCTTCCTCGCTCTCCTTGTTATCACTGATAACGGCTATCGTTTTCCCTTTATAGAAATTTCCGTCACAGGTGGCGCAATAGCTTACGCCCTTGCCGAGAAGCTCACGCTCGCCCTTTATTTCGTTTGCGGTCTGTGCGCCAGTTGCCAGAATGACAGCGTCCGCCTTATATTCCTTCTGCCCTGCAAGGAGCATAAAATACCTGCCGATATTATACACTCCGGTAATACGCTCGCAGGTTATCTCTATATCCATCTGCTCAAGGTGAGCGGCGAATTTCCTATTCAGCTCACTGCCGCTTATTTCGGGCAGAGCAGGATAATTCGATATTATATGCGAGCGTTCGACCTTTGCGCTGAGGTCTGCATTTCCGAAAAGTATAAAGCTCTTGTTGCGTATTCTTGCATTGATAGCCGCCGAAATGCCCGCGGGCCCCGTTCCGATTATCGCTATATCATATTCTGCCTGATTTCCGCCCATTTTTAGCAACACTCCTTTGCCTTATTATCTGCATTTACAGTGATAATATATCACAATTTCCCCGCAAGGTCAAGAAAAACGGCACAGAAAAACCCTCTTTACCGCTTGACCGGTAAAGAGGGTGCTTTTATGCAACTTTTACTTCATTGCTGTACATAGTAATCGTTTCGGACTTGCCATCCTTGGTAGTAACGGTGAATACAGATTTCACACGATATGTACCGCTCGATACGACCTTGTAATTATCGAATTGCGCTACGCCCGAGTTTACCGTTCTTGTCCAAGGTCCGCCCTCTGTGTTCCAGAACCACAGGAAAGCAAACTTCTCAAGCGATTGTTCGACCTTCACACTTTTGATAGTACCGCTTGAATCGGTAAGCGAGCTGTGACAATGCGCAGTAGTGCCTTTGACCGTAAGCGTACAGTTTTTGGTTCCGGACAGGTCGCACTGTACCCCCTCCGCCGATACGCTCATAACAAGCGTAAGAACAAACACCGTTGCCAGTAAAAATGCGAGTACTCTTTTCTTCATAGTATAAATACCTCCGTTGTTTTATCAGGGCTTAATTTCAGTCCCTATTAATAAAACGTATGAAAGAGGTACTGCGTACTGCTTTTTTTATCGCTTCGGCTTATTTTGTACAAATGCACAAATTCCCAACGCTGTTTTGTGCATTCTGACGTATCATAGCTTTGGTTTTACGCTCTCCGATAATGCTATTAGCTCATCTTTGCCGAGCTTATTAGCCTGAAAAGAAAAAACATACTCGTCATTATTCCATACCAGCGTATTTTCCTTGCCGTTTTCAAAATACAATGCCGTTATCCCGTTGACATCAACAGCCGTAATAGTGCCTTCGGCTGTTTCCGTGTTGATTCGTGTGCCGTTGAAATGGCTGAATGTCATCTGAGAAAATATGATTTGGCTGTCGCCGTCTTTATATTCTTCTACTATACATCCGTCATTGTTATAAAACGTATTTCTCATATATTCGTCAAGGCCGGCCGTGATTACATATTCCTGTTCTATATTTTCCGGTGCTTTTTCAGTGTCCTCAATATGTAACAGGGAAAATGTATCATGCTTTTCAAGAGTGATATTATTATAGCAGACCACCGCCGCCGCTGTGATTGTAAGAACAAGGGTCACGGCAATGATTATGATATATCGCCAACGCTTTTTCGACTTATGAACACTTTTATCAAGAGTATTGTCGGCTAAATAACTGCGTATCATCTTCTTCATTCTCCGGTCAAACGAACGACGAATCTTATAATTTGTTTTTGGAATATCGGAGAAAATCATTTCATACATGGTTTCCTCCAGTGCGATTTCAATGTTGTTCATTTTTAACCTCCGTTTCTTTCAGCAATATACTTCTCGCTTTTCTCAGCTTATATCTTACCGCCTGATAGCTTATACCCAGAATGCCCGACATTTCGGAAAGGGAGCATCCGAATTTCACATTCAGCATAAGTACATCATAGTATTCTTTCGGCAACCGTCTTAAAGCCTGTTTCAGCCGCTCTACACCTATATTTGAAAGAGCAGTTTCCTCGTTTTTTATGTCTGATTCATAAAAATCAAGCTCCTCCTCCGTAACAAAAACGCTCTTCTTGCTTTTTCTGAGTATATCCACCGCCACATTTCTTGCTATCACTATGCAGAACGCTTTAGTCTGAGGAGAATCAACATCTTTGATTTTACAAAGATTGTCTATAATGCGTATAAAAGTATCGTGAACCGCATCTTCGGCATCCGTCCGGTTGCGTACTATCGCAAAGCAAATATTGAACAGAGTGTTTTTATAGGTGTTGTACAGCTTTTCGACAAGGTCTTTTTCCTCGTCGGAATCAACCATTGCCAGATATATCAAAAGCAAGCAAACACCTCCGTGCTGATAATGCAATCGAGAGATTTATTTCACCGTTTATTCTATCACTGCGTTATAACATAGTCAAGAAAAATGAAGTATCTTCATACTCTTCCGAAAGATACTTCATCCGCATATTATCTGATTTCGTCCGCCGCTTTATACCCGATTATATCCTTTATAACTTCCCCTGCGATAATGAGCCCTGCCACAGACGGTACAAAGGCGGTACTTCCCGGCACCTGTCTTTTTCCCGGCACCTTATCCGCCTTAGAAAGACAACCGTTTTCACCGTTCGGTTCTTCGTCAGCAATGGGCGGTATCGGCTTTTCCTTTGAGTATACCACCTTGAGCTTCTTTATTCCCCTGCGTTTAAGCTCATAGCGCATTACCCTTGCAAGAGGACAAACAGAGGTCTTATATATATCCGCAACCTCAAATGCCGTAGGATCGACCTTATTTCCCGCTCCCATAGAGCTTATAATCGGCGTTCCTGCCTTCTTTGCATTTTCAATAAGTGCTATTTTTCCCGTAACCGTATCTATTGCGTCAACTACATAGTCGTACTGAGTAAAGTCAAACTGATCCGCCGTTTCGGGCATATAGAAGGTTCTGAAGGCTGTCACCTTGCAGTCGGGATTTATTTCCTCGATTCGCTCCTTTGCAACATCGACCTTGTACTTACCGACCGTCTTTGTTGTAGCTATTATCTGACGGTTTATATTGGTAAGACACACCTTATCATTGTCTATAATATCAATCGCTCCCACTCCCGAGCGTGCAAGCGCCTCAACGGTATAACCGCCTACTCCGCCTACGCCGAATACCGCAACACGAGAGCCTTTCAGCCTGTCCATTGCCTCTTTACCGAAAACGAGCTGTGTTCTTGAAAACCGGTCAAGCATTGTTACCTCCTACAGAGAACTGTGTTCCCCTTGCTATAAATGTAACGGCCATTCCCTTTTTATCGAAGTAGCTCTCAATAAACCGCTTTATCTCATCGTTTCTCTCGTCCAGCGTGAAATACTGTCCTCCGCAGCCATCGTGAAAATGCAGCGTTACGCCGAAATTGTCAAGTATCGCTTTTTTAAGCTCCGATGCTTCGGTTATGCTTATTGCCATAAGTCGCTCCTTTAAGTCTACCGTTTCTATCTGTTTAATGTACAATATAGCTATTATACATCGTAATACAGCGGCTGTCAATGTTCTGCAACGGATTTTTTCACTGCGTTTTTCTTTTTCAGCAGAGCCGCCGCAGACTGCAAAAAGCGTATATCCTCCTCGCAAAGTCCGCTTATATCAAGTGTACGGCTTCTCTTATCCTCAAGCCCCAACAGATAGTCTGTCGTAACACCGAATACTCCGGCTATTTTGATTATCGTTTCGGGAGAAGGGTTACGCTCCGACAATTCGTAATTGCTTATTGCCGCTTTTGTCACCCATATCCTTTCAGCCAGCTGTTCCTGCGTCATGCCTGCACTTAGTCTTAACTGCTTTACTCTTTCTCCGAATTTAACCATCCGAGCCTCCGTAATTAATATAAACAATCTGAAAACATAAAATAAACAGTTCATTTATCTAAAGTGTAGCATATATCGGATTTCAAACCGTTGATTTTTGTAACACATACCGTTGACTAATCGAAGCCCTTGTGTTAAAATACAAGTACAATATCTCATAATACGCAGATAAAACAAGAGGGTAAAATGAAAAGATTAACAAATGAAAAAACGGCGATAATTCTTGCCGTGTCGGTCATTCTTTCCGTCACAGCCTGCTCAGCCGAGGGAGTAGCTTATGTTGGCGGTAGCCAAAGCGGAACCGGCTTTTCCTCCTCAGCCGCCGCAACAAGCGGTACAGTATATGAGGAAAGCACGCTTCCTGCCACCGTCAGCATTACAACCGCCACAACAACAAAAGCAAAAGAAACAACCGCTGTTTTGACAACCGTTGCTTCAACTCCTGCCACAACGGCAGAGCCGAAATGGAAGGAAACAAAAAAATCCGCAGAAATGTACCTCAACACATCGGTATACAGCAGGACAAAGGCATATCTCGGTGCGCCGACCGCCGATTTATATATGATAAACGATAAGGTAAAGGTAGTAGCGGTAACCGACACTGATTATTATAAGCTGGAAAACGGCAGATTTATTCACTGCGATTATCTCAGCAGCGAAAAAACCGTTATCCGGACAACGACTGCCACAACACTGCCGCCCGAAACGACCGCCCCTGCGGCAGTTACAACGGCAAATAAGCAGACCCCGATAAAGAAAGGCAAATATATCTCATCGGGATATGAACCGCTTGACGAAATAATCTTCCCGTTGCTTGATAACCTCGTAAGCGACAATATGAGCGATGACGATAAAAGGCTTGCCATATATGATTATCTTGTACAGTTTCAGTATCAGGAAAGAACGCTCCTTATACCCAAGAATAAAAAGCAGTATGAGGAACAGCTTGAAGCTATAAGCCTGTTTGAAAAAGGATACGGTTTATGTTACGATTTTTCATCTGCATTTAAATATATGACAAAAGCCATCGGAATGAATACCGTTATGTATTACGGAAGTCACAAGGGCAGAAATTCTGCATATACGCCACACAGCTGGACTATGCTTGAAATAGACGGAATGCTGTATTTCTTCGATCCGTCAATGGAACGTGTCATGATAAATGACGGAATGGGTGAAGGACAGCATTACAGATATAAAAAGCCTTATTACTGGTTCTATGACTATTATATCACCGATTACACCTCACCATAAAATAAATCGAGAAATACACGGAGGAAAATATGAAAAAGAAGATAGCACTCATCGCCTTAGCCGTTACAGCCGTCCTGTTTACCGCCTGTGCGGCTGAGAATACACCGTCTGCCGTCTCACAGCGGGAGAGCAGTTCTGCGGTATCGTCTGAGGATAAAACGACCGCACTGACCGAAGAAGCCGCCAAAGAAACCGTAAAGCTGAATATGCCCATAGCGGACAAGTTTTACGCTATCTATAACCGTTGCAGCCTGCCTGTAGATAATTCCGCTTCGGTAACCGATGATAACGGCTTTTGCTACTCTCCCGTAGAAAGCGTTTATGATACTCTCGCCTCGCTTAAAGCCGATACCGAGAAGTATTTCACAAAAGAATATCTTGACAGCACATTCTATAAGAACCTTGCGGACGAAACCGCATTCTACAAGGATATAAACGGCAAGCTGTACAAAAATACCGACGCTGTTTCCGACGGAAAGAATATATGGGATACTACAGCCTGCGTCATTTCCGATATTACCGATACAGGCTTTACCGCAACAGTGCCTTATCTCGACTTGTACGAGGCTCACCGCAGTGCGAAGATAGAATATCTGCTCGATAACGGAACATATAAGATAAACAGCTGGACATTGAATCTTGACGCTGTATGATTGGAAAATCCGTTTTAATATCAAATTATCCGCCGTCACGGAATTAACCGTTAACGGCGGATTGCTTTTTTGTTGAAAAAACTCTATCGTTATTAAAAATGGGGTTTGGGGCGTAGCCCCAAGCGGGG
>ENA-ORMJ01000884-ORMJ01000884.1-human-gut-metagenome-genome-assembly--contig:-NODE-884-length-20351-cov-11.812870_pt1 | contig 20351 bp, 9 predicted proteins | sample MGYA00242100_ERZ508989 | MGnify/ENA primary metagenome ERZ508989 (study PRJEB26280, sample SAMEA2531403) | human gut metagenome | biome: human gut; feature: human-associated habitat; material: faeces...
AGGACGTGCGGAAGGACGTGCGGAAGGACGTGCGGAAGGCCATGCGGAAGGACGCGCTGAAGGACGTGCGGAAGGACGCGCTGAAGGACGTGCGGAAGGACGTGCGGAAGGACGTGCGGAAGGACGTGCGGAGGAAAAGAAAACTATTGCAAGAAATCTTCTTGCAATGGGATTAACCATCGAGCAGGTCGCTCAAGGCTCAGGCTTGCCAATAGAAGAAGTAAAGAACTTACAATAACCTTTAGGGGGTGCAGCTGTCCCCAGCTGCACCAACCAAGCAGCGTGTCTTCCCACAGAACACACTTAGGAGGGTGTCCTAAAGTTCTGCGTGTTCTGTGCAATCTGTGGGAAAATATCTCAGCAAGAAATATCTGTATGCCTCTGTGCAATCTGTGGGAGACCTCTGCGCCCCCTAAACTTCTGTGGGTTCGGTGCATTCTGTGGGAGGACGCTGTGTGCTGCTTGGCTGGTGCAGTGGAGACCACTGCACCCCCTAAAGATTGCCACGCTACTGCAACAAGATTGCCACGCTACGTCAAAATGCCGAGAAACGGATGGAAGATGAGCTGGAAGATAGGCTGGAAGATAACCTCATTTTTGGGGAATCTTCCAGCCTTTATCTTTCTGACATGCAGCACGTTGCACGCCGGCTGGAAGATATGGTAGATTTTTTCAGCTACTCGATTATATTTATAGCCTTGCAGCGCCTTATACAACCCATTCTATCCAGTTCTCGGGAGTCACCGCAGCCTTTTCCTTCACATCATATGCTGTTAGGAACGAAGAAGGAAATTGAGTATTGGCACGACGTGGATTCCACTTCATCTCGAAAATACTAAACTGTCCGTCACACTCCTCCACATAGTCTATTTCTTGCTGCTGGGTGGTTCGCCAGAAATAATTATTGACGTAACGACCCGAATAGTGATTGCGCTTTATACGCTCGCTGATAATGAAATTCTCCCATAGCGCACCTGCATCCTGACGAAGCGAGAGAGGTGCAAAGTTCTGGAGAATAGCGTTGCGTATGCCATTGTCAAAGAAATAGACTTTTTTGCTCTTCTTCAACTCAGTACGCAAATTGCGATTGAAACCATTAAGACGGAACACTATGTAGCATTTCTCCAAAAGGTCTATATACTTCTCTATCGTCTTATTGTCTGTACCAACGGTCTGCGCAAGTTCGTTGTACGACACTTCACTGCACACCTGCAAAGCAAGAGCAGTAAGCAACTTGCCGAGCAGAACGGGACGGCGTATGCTCTCGAGCGTCAACAAGTCTTTATATAGATAACTGCCAGCGAGGTTCATAAGCAGTTCTTTTGCATCGTCGGCATGGTTCAATATATCGGGATAAGAGCCGTAGACGAGGCGCTGCTCAAGGGTCTGCTTCACACCGAGAAGACCATTACTTGCCATCAACTCGGCAGTGGAAATCGGATAAAGATGATACTCATACTTACGACCAGTAAGCGGCTCATTGAGCTTGTCTTGCAATTCAAAAGAAGAAGAACCTGTCACAAGCAACTGCACTTCTGGGAAGTTGTCGGTAATTAGTTTCAATGTCATACCTATATTCTCCACTCGCTGCGCCTCATCAATAACAACTATACGATTGTCGGCTATAAGAAGTCGTAGCTCTGCAGTGTTTATATTGCTAAGCATATCCTTCACCTCGGGCTCATCACAATTAAGTTGCAATGCCTTATAGTCTTGTTTTTCAAGAATAAGCTTAAACAACGTACTCTTGCCTACTTGACGCGCTCCTATCACGATGATCGCCTTTCCTGCAAACAACCGCGATTCAATTGTCTTCTGCAATAGTCTTGGTATCATAACATTAATATTATATTACACTTGCAAAGATACACAAAAATTGCTCTAATCCCAAAAATCACATATAAATTTGGGATTGTAATCCCAAAAGTTATATAGAAATTTGGGATTAGGACCTATTAAACAAAAAAAGCAGGGTTCCGAAGCCGGAACCCAGCCCTCTTTATATATACAAATCTAAACGTGCGGATTAGAAGTTAGAAGCTCCGTTATCCCACCAGAGGTGCTGACCCTGAGTATCCGTAGCACCCTCACCGAGAGCTGGGATACCAGTGTTAGCGATATCCTCCTTAGTCTGAGGATCGTCAGAAGCCCAAGGAATACGACGCATGATGTTCTCCTTTGTCTGTACCTTCGAATCGCCAGCGCCGATTGTGCCGTCGCTGTCAGCTACGCCGAGGATCGGGAAGAGCTTAGGATAGCCTACACGACGAAGGTCAACCCATGACTCGTAGCTGTACGGGAAAGAAGCGATGTACTTCTGAGTGATGATCTTCTCGAGCTTTATCTCGGGAGAATCACCCTCGTTCCACTTCACACCAATCTTTGTTACGCTCGGCATATCAGGTGTAAGACCCTGTGGGTCTACGTATGCAATACCCTTCGGAGCCTCAACGTTGAGGTATTCGTCAACCAGCTGGTTGTACTTGTTGCCCGTGAACGAACGGCTCTCGAGAGAAGCGTAGCGGATGCCCTGCTCGTAGAACTGCTTAGCTGTACCGCCCATGTTCCAACCGCGGAGAGCGCCCTCAGCGAGGAGGAAGTAAACCTCTGAGCACTTCATGAGGAAGAGAGGAGCCTGAGTCTGAGCCAAGTAAGCCTTGTCGAGCATAGAGTAGCCACAGTACGGGTTGTTGGCTGCTGCCTGACCTTCACCAGGAGCTACACCGTCACGCATACCTACGTATACAGAGTTCATCGGTGTAGTAGCCGGGCAAGAAGAACCCTCTACAGCCTGCGGAGACTTAGCAAGACCTACGCTGTTCTTTGTGAAGAGATACTTCATGTACGGGTGGTCGAGGTTCTCAAGCAGGTTAAGGAACGAAGCACCCATAACGGCGTCGCTCCAGCCTGTGATCTCAACCAGCGGGTGGTCCTTGCCAGAGAATGCCGGATAGATGGCAACCTCATTGTCAACGTCGGTGATGACACCGTCGCGAACTGCTTCCTCTGCCCAAGTCTTAGCTGTCTCAGGCTCGATACCACTCATGTGGATAGCCATACGCAGCTTGAGCGAGTTGGCGAAGCGGATCCACGGCTCCATATCCTGCCAAGTCTTTGAATACGGCTCGTTAACGATAGTGAGGTAGCTGTACATTACGTTAGCCAGCTCCTGCTTGTAAGCCTCAGAGCGGTTGTCCTTATAGTACTTAAGACATGCAACAGCGTCATCGAGGTTCTTCTTAACACCATAGTAGATAGTACGTACGTCGTTATACTTGAACGGCGACTTGTCGCGCAGAGCCTTGAACTCCTCATAAGGCATCGGACCGAAGAGGTCGGCGTTCTCGATAGCCGAGTAGTTGAAGAGTGTGAGGAAGATAGCCTTCAACTCAGGAACTGAGTCGATCTTCTCTGTGTTCAACAGCGGAGCGATGTAGAGCTTAGCTGAAGCGAAACCGCTGCCAGGACCACCGATAGAGCCCTTACACATGTCGTATGTAGAACGCAATGTGAAGTTAGAGTACGGGAAGTCGTAGTGAGGTACACAGAAGTACTGTACGTAGTTGTCAGGACCGAGCGAGTAGCAGAACTGGTAAGCGTGTGCCACAGGAGCACCACCGTCCTTACCGCCACGGATACCATAAACACCGGTCTGAGCAGTACGGATGTTATCGTCAAGTGCCATGATAGCCTCTGCAACACCCTCGTCAGAAATCACCTTCTTGTAGTCGATGACATCTGCTTTACCCGAGCTGACCACTGGAGGCACGATGGTCTGGTTTGCGTTGAACTCGTCACCCGGGGTGTCGTAGTCGAGACACGACTGCATACCGAAGGCAGAGAGCGCAAGCGCAGCGTAAACAAATATCTTTGAATTTTTCATAATTCTTTTTTACTTTTTTGAATTGGTTTAGAAGTTTACATTCAATGAGAAGCCGAACGAACGTGACGACGGCATATTGAATACCTCGAATGCGCCGAGACCTGTGCCTGTAGAGAGCGATACGTCTGGGTCAACCGGAGCGTCCTTGTAGAGGAAGAACAAGTTGCGAGCGATGAACGAGAGGCTCAGGTTCTTGTTCTGACCGAAGAGGTTGCGGAATGTATAACCGAGAGAGAGCTCACGCAGACGGAAGTTGGTGCCGCTGTAGAGGTAGCGCTCGATGTCCTGAGGAGTTACACCACCAACTGAGTTGTAGTAAGACTCGATAGGAACGATGCGGCCCGAACCATCGTCGAGGCGGATACCGAGGATGTTGTTGCCATAGATAGCGTCAGCGTAGATGTTGTTCTTCTCAGCATAGAGGCGAGCGTCAGCTGTGCGCTGTGACAAGCCAGCACCGTCGAGGAACGACTCTGTCATAGAGAGCACCTTGCCACCGATACGACCGTTGATAAGGAACGAGAGTGTGAGGTCCTTCCATGTGAAGCTGTTAGACCAACCCATCTGCCACTTAGCGTTCTGGTTGCCTACGAACTTGCCGTATGTCTTGCTCGACTCTGTCTCCATTGACAAACCACCCTTAGCGTTAAGAACGTAGTGGCCTTCAGCGTCGCGCTTGATGTCTGTTACGTACATGTCGCCCATTGCGCCGCCTTCCTTGTAGAGCACCTGCACACCGCCTACGTATGTAGCGATGACATTCTCCTTGCCAGTCTCCTCGTCGTAAGCTGTACGGAGGATCTTGTTGTCGTTGTAAGAGAGGTTGTAAGATGTCTTCCAACGGAGCTGGCCGAACTTGAAGTCGTAGCCTACAGTAGCCTCAATACCCTGGTTGCGGATCTTAGCCGAGTTCATCGGGATAGACTTGCCGGAAGCGTTAGTACCAACGAGGTAGAGGTTAGACATTGTAGAGTTGTAATATGTCAAGTCGAGGCTCAAGCGGTTGTTGAGGAACAATGCCTCGATACCGGTCTCGAAAGAAGCTGTCTTCTCAGGACGCGGATTCTTGAAGGTAGCCCATGAAGACGGAACCAACGCACCTGTCTCGAAGTTGCGTGTAGCACCAGCGTAAACGATACCCGGGATAGAGTTACCTACCTCTGAGTAAGAAGCGCGGTACTTCAAGTAGTTGAACCACTCTGGGAGCTTAACGAGGTTACTTACGATAGCGTTCGCACCGAAGCCGAAGTAACCGTAATCCTCAGGCGTACCACGGTCCTTGAACTGACGGAAGGCACGGTACCAGTCGCGACGGTATGAACCATCCAAGTAAACTGTCTCCTTCCAACCAATCTGACCTGTTACAACAGCACCCTTGTTCCAGTCTGAGCTCTGGCTTGGAGATGTAGCTCCAGGACCACCGGCTGCTGTAGAGAAGTAGTTAGCCATTGTAGAGATGTGCTCACGGTCACCATAGTAGTATGTAGCTGTTACGTCATTGCCATGACCGAACGACTTACGGATATGACCTACGTAACCTGCTGTTGCAGATACGTCCCAATCACCGAATGTCTTGTTGTAGTTAAGCATGAAGTCGGTGTAGAGGTCGGTTGTCTTAGAGTAGCTCCACCAGTAGCGACCCAGGTCTTCCATAGAAGCAGGGAGCCATGTTGTAGCGTAACGCTTCGACTCGCTCTCATACTTTGTGAAGTCCATACCCAAACGAGCCTGGAATGAGAGACCGTCGTAGATATCAAGCGAACCGGTGATGTTACCGAAGAAACGGTCTTCCTTAGCTACGCTTGAGTTCTGGTTAACAAGCCAGTACGGGTTGTTCTGGCCCTGAGCTGAGTAAGCCCAGTTCTGCATCGGCTGACCTGTTACAGTGCCCTGCTCCTTAACCTTTGTATAGTTGCTACCCTCACGCTTGAAGTATGTCTGGTAGCCTGTGAGCCAAGAAGCGTTGTTAACGCGGTAGTTGTCGCGATAGTAGCCGAGATCGATGTTACGCGGCATCATGTACAAGTGGTAGATCGGGTTCATTGTGATACCACCACCAGGACGGTTCTTTGTCTTTGTCTGGATGTAGTTCATCGACACGTCGATAGAAGCGCGGTCGTAGAACTTGAAGCTCTGACGGAAAGAGAAAGTGTGACGGTTGTATGAGTTGTTGTCAATCATACCGTTTGCGTGAGAGTTACCATAAGAGAAGTAGCTGCTCATCTTGTCTGTACCACCTGAGAGGGCGATAGAGTTATTGGTTGTCACACCGGTCTTGAAGAAGTCGGCAACGTCGTCCTTTGCACTGTTGCGCAAGTGTACGTCGTTCATTGTAGCGCCGAAGTGCTCACCGTACATCGGAGTCTGGATGATGAGCTGGTCGTTGGTACGTGAAGATACCTTATTGCCCCAGCTGCTGATGCTCATTGTGTGAGCGTTCTCGTCGATAGCAGCACCGTAAACGTTCTGGATTTTCGGAGTTGTGAGCGGAGTGTCGAATGTAACGTTAGAAGAGAAGTTAACGCCAACCTTACCCTCGCGACCCTTCTTTGTGGTGATCATGAGGACACCGTTGGCAGCCTCAGAACCGTAAAGAGCGGCAGCGTTGGCACCCTTCAGCACGTTGATCGACTCGATATCGTCAGGGTTGATCATTGAGAGAGCGTCGCTACCCTCAGATACGCCTGTTGTAAGCATGTTTGCACCTGAACCTACCTGGCCGCGCTGTGAGTTGTTCATAGGAACACCGTCGACAACGATAAGCGGAGTAGAAGAACCGAGGATAGACTTGTTACCACGGAGGATGATCTTAGAAGCACCACCTGCACCACCTGCAGACGGAGTGATGGTTACACCAGATACCTTACCCTCGAGAGAGTTGGCAACGTTCGGGTCCTGTACACGGTTGAGGTCAGAAGCCTTAACCTGCTGTGTAGAGTAAGTAAGTGACGACTCCTTACGCTTGATACCCATGGCGGTAACTACAACCTCCTTGAGCACTGAGCTTTCGTCTTTCATGGTAACGTCAACATTGGCACGACCGCCTACCTTTACCTCCTGCGGAGTGTAGCCGATATAAGAGAACACCAAGACAGCGTTCTTGTCCTTAACGTCGATTCGGTAGTTACCGTCAATGTCTGTAACTACACCAAGACCAGTAGCACCCTTCACTACGACGCTAACGCCGATGAGCGGTTCGCCAGTACCATCCTTAACAGTACCCTGAACGACAGCGCCCTGAGTCTGTGTCAAAGCATTAGGAGCTGTGTTGCCATTAGCCGAAGCATACTGCATCGGCAGACCTGCTGCGAGCATCGCAAAGGCGGCTTTCAGCACCATGTTGCCTTTCTCGTTTGATTTGTTGTTCATTGTTTGTTTTTTAATAAATGAATATAGTTGGAACCGGCAGGGCGGCGTTCCCGCCCGCCGGTTCACTATTCTTTGTTATTACTTCTTGATTACGTTGAGAGCCTTGAACGGCTTGCCGTCCTTGAGCACCTGTACGATGTACATGCCCTTGCCACCCTGAACAGCTACGTTCACTGTCTCGCCGGCATCAGCACGGAAGTCGTTGCTCTGGAGCACCGCACCTGCTGCGCTTACGATGTTGATAGTGTAGAAGCCGCCCTCAGAGAAGCGGAGGTTTACGCTCTCTACGAACGGGTTAGGATAAACAGAGAAGCCTGCTGCGTCCTTAACGTCGTTGATTGCGTCAACACCTGTGATAACGAGTACGTTCTCAAGTGCCTTCTCAGACTCGCCCCAGAAGTTGGTGAGCTTAACGCCTGCCTCATACTCGCCCGGACGAGCGAATGTTACAACAGCTGCCTTGTCGTCCTCAGAAGAGATGCGACCGCCGTTGAGCTGCCATGTGTGTGAAGTCTTAACCTCGAGTGTACCCTCGATGCCAGGATAGCCTGTTACCTCGTTGTTTGCACCTACTGTCTTGTAAGATGCTGTAGAAGTATTCTCACCGCCAGAGCCGTTCATCACAACCATTCTTGCCTTGTACTGAGCACCTGCCTTACCAAGATTGACGAATGTAGAGTCGCTCTTGTCCATCTCCTCGAAGGTGTAGTAGCCCATGAGTCCCTCAGGAATCTCGTTAGCTGCATAGCCCTGCATTGCGCGAACTACCTCAGCGTCGGTAAGAGGCTTGTTCCAAACCTGAACCTCGTCGATAGTTGCGTTCAGACCTGCCTTGTAAACACCGCCACCACCGATGAACACGTTAGCGTGCTCAGAGGTATTGATACGAGAGTCAGAGCTGTTCTCACGCAGTGAAGATGAAGAGAAGTTGTTAGGACCTGCTACACACTTGCCGTTGAAGTAGATCTTCTGCTGCTTGTCAGAAGACTGAGTTACAACGATGTGGTTCCAAACACCCGGGTTGAGTGCGTAACCTGTAGACATCATCGACTCTCTCGGGTTGTCGTGAGCTGTCCAGCCAAAGGTGTTGAACGATACCTCGTTTGCAAGGTGGTTGCTGTTGCAGCCGTGCTCGCCAGCGTTGATCTGCGGACGAACCTGTACCCAGAGGTCACCCCAGTTGTTGTGCGGCCATCTGTCAGAGATAGTGTTCTTCTGGATGAGGTTTGTACCCTGCTTGTCGTGAGCATAGTTGTCTACCTTAACCCAGAGAGCGTAAGAGTAAGCCATGCTTGTGTTGTTACCGCCGTCGAGTGTTACCTCTGCCGGGATCAAGAGCATGTTCGGGTCCTTTACAACAAGACCGCGAGATACCTTACCCTCACCGTCGCGAGATGTGTAGTTGAGCTTGATTTCCTCGTTTGTCTCAGCTGTCTGCTTGTCAGCAGTTACAGTCTCTACAACTGGCACAGCACCTGTCTTCTCCGGAGAGATGATAACCTTGCCGCGGAATGTCTCTGTCTTGCCCTCTGCATCAACAACCTCAAGGTCGTAAACGCCAACCTCTGGTACAGAAGTTGTGAACTGGTTGCAATTTGAGTACTTCTCGCCTACCTGAGCACCTGTCTGTGCATTGAGCAGACGGAACGACTGAGCGTTCGGTGCGAACTGATCCTCGTAGTAAACCTTGAACTGCTCGTTCGGCTTGATAACCTGGCGGTCGATAGCTACCTCTGTAGACGGTGTGTCGTATTCAACCTTCTGGTATTCACTCCAAGAGATTTCGCTCTTCTGCAAACCGTCAGGAGAAACGGCGCGTACACCGAAGCGACAGTCGCGCTTCTCGAGGTCGGCTACCATAGGAGCGTCGATTACGTAAGCTGCCCATGATGTTGTAGCTGTGAGGTACTGCTCCTTCTCGCCCTTCTGCTGGAACCAGATCTCGTAGTACCATGTGTCTACCTCGTCGTTGTATGTCTTCTCGCCGCCGGTCTCTTCCTTAGCAGCGTAGCGGATCTTGAAGTCGCAAGTCTTGTACTTACCGCGGAGAACATCAATATCCTTAATCTTCGGAGCAACCGGAGCGAACTTCTGCTGCGGGTTGCGCACTGCGAGCTCACCAACGAGCATGTTGTAGTCCTTAGCTGTATTGTCGAGACGGATACCGATCATTGCGATCTCGTCGCCCGACTTCAGACCGAGCTTGTCGAGAGTAGTGGTGAATGTTGTCCACTGACCGAACTTCTCAGCTGCAGGAATGTCAATCTCCTTGTACTCTGTGAGCTTGCCCTTGAGAGCTACGAACAACTTAGCGTGTGTGTCGAGCTCATTGCTCATCTTATATGTAAGAGAGATGTTGTATGAAGGCTCTGTCTTGAGCAAGGTCTTGAAGAGCTTTACGCGTGATGTTGTTGTCTGACCCTTCAGGCGGAGGCAAGAGCCACCCCAGTAAGCGTCGTCCCATGTCAGCTCAGCCTGAGCGAGGTCGGCGCTCTTTGCGCTCTCGTTGCCGTCAACGATCCACCAACGCCATGTAGGCATGTAGTCCTGAGTAGCGATGTTGTGCCACTTGTGGTTGAACGTCACCTCACCCTCGTTCTTGAACGTAAGACCGTTACCGAGGTTGAAGCGTGTTACGAACGGAACCTGCTGGATAGTAGACTTAGCTGTTACGTAGCTTGCTACACCGTGGAACTTGCCCTTCAGGCTACCGTTGGCGAGTGTTACGACGTCGCTCCATCCGAGGATGTCAGGAGTGTTAGCCGGGTTGCGGTTGCCACCGCTGAACACCATCTCTTGCTTGTCGAGGTAAGCCTGCTGGATAGCCACGTCAGATGTACCATAGTCGGTAGCGCTCTGGTGGATAAGACCCTGTGAGTGAGCACCCCAGAAGCCTACTGAAGCCTCTACGTCATTGAGGTCGTTCCAGTTAGAGCTTGAAGAGTGGAGCGCACGGCCCTGGATATCGAAGCCCTTGTAGTAGTCGTACGGGTCGCGACCAAGGCTCTTAGCCATTGCTGCAGAGTTCTTGAGAGCACCGTTACCGGTGTTATAGTTAGAGAACAACATGTCGGTAACGATGTTGTCCTTATCACCGAACTGATTCTTGTTGTGAGAACCAAGACCAGAGTCGAATGTGATGGCACCGTAGTCGTTAGTACCGTCATACCAGTGGAGCTGGAACTTCCAACCAATCTTCTCTGCCTCCTTATGGCACGCAGCGAAGAAGCCCTGGATCTGCTTCATTGTAGCAGCATTAGCATGGAACTCAGAATTCACACCAACGCCGTCGATGCCGTAGTACTTCAGAATCTTAACGAAGCGCTCAACGTTTTTGTATGTGCCGTCAGAGTTCTTCTTTGTCAGCTCGCCGAAGGTCTTACCCCAACCGCTTGCTGAGTTCACGTTTACACTTGCAGCCCAAGGAATTGAAGCAACGCAACCTACCGCTACACCGTTCTTGTGAGCAACGTCAGACAGACCGCCAGTTACGCGGAACCAAGGTGCTGTCCAGTTGCCGTGGATGTTAAGGTATGACCACATTGAGAAGTTGTCGCCCTCGAAGCAATAGCGCGGAAGAGCCTTCCAAGAAGAAGTTGGGTCGTCGAGCGGAGTCCAGAGACACATCTTACGACCTGGCTTAGCCTGCTTGCTAACCTCTGCCTGATAGTCGTCAGCCTCAGCGATGCGCGGCAATGGGCGAACGCGTGAGATGTAGAACTGGTCGTCCATTTCGCTCACTTCGCGCGGAGGTGTGCCAGCTTCCCAGTTCCAGATGTTCTCGAGGAGGTACTGGTCACCCTTGTCCTGAATGTCTAACGGATGAGTCGGAGTACGCTGAGCATAACCGAACACGCAGCCACACAGAAGCATGGATGCGAGGAGTGTTGTTTTCTTGTTGTTCATTTAGATATTGTTTTGTTGATTAGGTATTCTTTTAGTTGGCAAGAAGACGAGAAGACGAGTGGACAAGGGGAATTGCCTCCCTGTCTACCCACCCACTCGTCTGCTTTATTTACTTACGGATAAGCTTAACAGTGCGAACAGTCTTGCCGTCCTTCTTCACATTAAGCACGTAGATGCCTGCCTTTGCGAGGTGTACGTTAACCACGTTGCCAGCGTTGAGCTGAGCTGCCTTGCGAGCCACCTGCTCACCAGCTGTTGTGTAAACGCTAACTTCGTATGCGCCAGCCTCAGCGAACTCTACCACTGCGTCCTCGCCTACTGTGTAAGCCTTCATCTCTGCGCCCTCTACAGCGTCAACGCCAGTAGGATAAGCCACCTTGATTACAGAGAATGTCTTCTCTGCCTTACCAAGAGCGTTAGAGAGTGTAAGAGTTACGTCGTAGTCGCCACCTGTGCGGAACGAAACGTTTGCAGAACCTGCCTCGCCGTTACCAGTAATGTCAGCGAATGTAGCGTTCTTAGCAGTCCATGACGGCTTGGTCTCTACCTTGTATGTCTCGCCAGATACGAACGGTGAACCTGCGATGTAAGTCGGCTCAATCCACTGGAGAGTAGCCTGACCTTCGCCACCACCTGCTACCATATCCTGCATACCGCCCTTCACAGCCTTTGTACCAGCAGATGTGAAGTAGTTGTCCGTTGCCTTCTTCTCGAAGTCCCAGAATGCCATTACGCCCTCAGGGAGGTTGTTAGCGTTGAGGTCGCCCATAGCTGCCTTAACGTCAGCTGCGGTAGCCACCTTGTCCCAAACTACTACGTTGTCGATTACACCGTCAAGACCGTAACGGTCGAAGAGCGGACCACCGATGCAGAGGTACATACCGTTTGTGATGCTGTAAACATCGCCCTGGTATGTTGGCTCATATGTAGCAGGACCGAATACAGGATTTCCACCCTGCAAACGCTTCCATTCTGTTACAGTCTGCTTAACACCATCCAAGAACATGTCGGCACGCAACTGACCCGCTGTATTGTAATCGAACGACATTGTAACGTGTACCCAGTTGCCTACAGGGAACTTGGTGTTACCGTACTTGTACTGGAGCTCCTTGTTAGATGTAGCGTCTGAACCACGGAATGTGATACCATCAAAGCTGCCATCTGGGCTGATCTGTGACCAGTTCCAACCCCAGTCGGTCTTAGGCCAACCATCCTGCTTGTTGTAAACATTGAAGAGAGTAGCCGACTTTCCTTCCTTGAGGCTGTTAATCTTCAACCAGAATGAGATAGAGAACGACTTCTTGCCTACGAGTCCGAGGTCAGCTGCAGCAACACCGAAGCGTGTCTCCTTCAGGTCGAGACCCTGTGAACCAGAACCGTCAGCAGCGCGACCTGTGTAAGCCATCTTAACATTCTCGCCTACCTTGAGAGAAACCTCTTCCTCGCTACCGTTAGCTGTGAGAGAGTAAATCTCAGGCAGAGCACCTGTACCTACGCTTGTAATCTGTATGTAAGAAGAGAATGTGCGTGTGGTCTGCTTAGCTGTACCATCCTCGCCGTACTCGTTGCCAGTTACCTTGAGGTCGTAGCTACCAAGGTCAGCAAGTGATGTTGTCCAAGAGTTGCCATCGCCACTCTTAACTACCTGACCGTCCTTAACGATCTCCCACTTAGCAGCAGGGTGCTCAGGGTCGATGTAGCTGAGTGTGAACTCCTCGTTCGGCTTGATAGTTGTCTTATTGCTCTTGATATCGTCGTTGTAAACGTATGAAGCAGGTGCCATATAGTTGCTCCAAGCGATCTCAGACTCTGTCTTGTGGTCGAGAGCTACTGCAGAAACACCGAGACGTACCTTAGCGTTTGCCTTAGTAGTCGGGATTGAGTAGTAGAGACCAGCCCAAGAAGTTGTTGTACCCATGAGCATCGGCTCCTTGCCCTCTTCCTGAGCGTAGAGACGGAAGTGAGATGTCTTAACGTCGAGGTTGTAGCACGGCTCGCCAGCTGCCTTGTTGTTAGGCATGTTGAAGATAATCTTAGCGTCCATACCAGCCTTGCTGTTGTAGAGCATCTTGGTGTTAGCAGCGTCGATAACCGGAGCAGCCGGTGTAGCGTAGTTGCCACGAACGATAGAGAACTCGCCGAGCAATACCTCAGCATTCTTAGCGTTCTTGAAGTTGAGAGCTACGAGAGCAAGTGTCTTGCCGTCGAAGTCAGAACCTACTGTGAATGTCTGCTTAACCCATTCGTTAACGTCAGCTACACGGTCTGTCTTGCAGAGGTTGTAAGCTACGCCTGTGCTCTCGCTGCCCTCTGCCGAGAGAACGAGGTCGAGGTCTGTTGCACCCTCGTTGAGCTTATAGCGAACAGTGATAACGTCGCCCTTCTTCAAAGCGTACTTTGTCTTGAAGAGGTGGAGATACTCGTTAGCTGTTGTACCAGAAATCTTGAGTGTAGAACCTCCGAAGTAAGCGTCGTCCCATACGAACTGTGCATCGAGCCCTGTAGCAGGAACGTCAGTTGCTGTACGTCCGAGGAGCTTGTTAGCGAACCAGAAGTGCCATGTCGGCAGGTAGTCCTGCATACCAACGTTGTACCAAGGAGAGTTTACTTTGCGCTCGCCATTGAGGTTGAAGAACTTACCGTTACCGAGGTTGAAGTAAGTGATGAACGGCTCCTCAGCGAGATCCCAGCTCAGCGGCGAACGTGCTGTCATGAATGCAGCCATACCGTGCCAAGTCGGGTTGTATGCTGTGTACTGGTGCTTGTCAACAATAGACGGAGTGATAACCGGGTTGCGGTTGCCGCCACCGAAGTAGCACTCTGTACGACGGAGGTAAGCGAACTGCTTCATCTCGTCAGACGAACCGAGCTCTGAACGGCTCTCCCAGAACATGTTCTGTGAGTGAGCACCCCAAAGACCGATAGAAACGCGCTGATCTGGCAGCAACGACCATGATGTACCACCAGGCTCGCCACCCTGCATGTTCACACCGCAGTAGATATCGAGCGGATCGCGACCGAGCTTCTCTGCGAATGCTACTGAAGGAGCGAGCTGACCACGGTTCCAGTTGTAGTTGAAGAAGAGTGATGTACGTACGTTCTTGCTGTCACCGAATGTCTCCTTGTTATGATTGCCGAGACCACCGTCGAATGAAACCTGACCGTAGTCGTTTGTACCGTCATACCAGAAGTTCTCAAAGATCGGGTTAACCGGCAACATCTTCTTAACGAGGGCAGCGTGGAATGTGCGTACGCCCTTAACATAAGCGTTACCGCCGTAGAACTCAGAGTTGTAGCCGAGACCGTCGATACCATAGTACTGCAAGAACTTAGAAGTCTTGTCTACGTCCAGAGAAGCAAGACCCTTAAGGCATGCCGCCCAGCTTGCGCTGAGGCTTGCGTTAGGAATAGAAGCTACACCTGATACACCAACACCGTTCTTGTGAGCTACGTCGAGGAAAGCAGCCGGGATACGTCCGAGCGGAGATGTCCAGTTGCCCCAGTGTGTAACGTACGACCACATAGAGAATACCTCCGAGTCAAATACGCCGTTAGGAAGTGCGTTGAAGTCAGAGTTGTTTACCGGAATCCAAGCGATGAGCTTCTTGTCGTTCTTCGCATTGAGATCAAGACGCACCTGAGTAGCCTCGTTGCGGAAACGAGCACGTGGCTTTACACGTGAGATATAGAAGTTGTCGTCTGCTGTCACCTGGCTGCCAGGAGTCCAACCCTGAATAAGGGTGTGGAAGTTTTCGCTGCCAGTGTTCTTACCAGCTTCTACATAACCTTCACGCATCTGCTGTGCGTTAGCGCTCATCACAGAAAGTACGAGACCTGCTGCGAGAGTCAATGTTTTACGGGATAAATTCGCCATAAGATTTGTATTTAGTAAAATTGATTAAGTTTTTATTTATATAAATAATGTAAGTTAGAGAATGCAAAAGTGGCAAATACACTTCCATTCGCCTTGCAAAAATACACATTTTTTATATAACAAAATACAAATGCTTACTGCGTTTTCATAATATTAACATCTTTAACACTTGCAGGGGGTACCACCAGAGGGTGCACCCCCTAAGAAGTGCACCCCCTTATTACTCGGCGAGGGTGAAGTCGAGCTGTTTCTTTTCGAGGTTGGCACTTGCTACCTTGATGCGTATGGGGTCGCCAAGCTGATACTTGTTGTGATGGCGGCGACCTACGAGACAGTAGTTGCGCTCGTCGAAGTCGTAGTAGTCGTCGTCGAGGTCGCGCATCGGCACAAGACCCTCGCAGTGGTTCTCGTCAATCTCGCAGTAGATGCCGTACGACTGTATGCCTGAGATGTGCGCATCGTAGACATTGCCCACTCGCTCCGACATGAACTCCACAGCCTTGTACTTGATAGAGTCGCGCTCGGCGTTGGCAGCCACCTGCTCCATCTCCGACGAGTGCTCGCACAGCTCCTCGTAGTGCTCCTTGTTGGCAGAGCGTCCGCCCTGCTGGTAGCGTGTGATGAGTCGGTGAACCATCGTGTCGGGGTAGCGGCGGATAGGCGATGTGAAGTGTGTGTAGTAGTCGAACGCCAATCCGAAGTGACCGATATTGTGGATAGAGTACTTCGCCTTCATCATAGCGCGCAGCGCCACGGTCTGTATGAGGTTCTGCTCGCGCTTGCCCTCGCACGCCGACATGAGCGTGTTGAGCGACTTGGCGAGAGCCCCCTTCGTGCCGTCGGTCTTCATCTTGTAGCCGAACTTCACTACGAACTCGCGCAGCGTCTCGAGCTTTGTCGGGTCGGGGTTATCGTGCACGCGGTACGGCAGTGTCTTCGGCTTCTTGCCCTTCGCCACCTTGCCCACCGATTCAGCCACGGTGCGGTTGGCGAGGAGCATGAACTCCTCGATGAGCTTGTTGGCATCCTTCGAACGCTTGAAGTAGCAGCGCACCGGCTTGCCCTTCTCGTCAACGTCGAAGTGCAGCTCTTCGCGGTCGAACTTCACGGCACCGTTCTTGAAGCGTGCCGCGCGCAGCTTCTTAGCCAGTCGGTCGAGCATGATGAGCGCGTCGGCGTTCTCGCCCTTGTATCCACCCTTGGGCGCTACAGGTGCGGGTTCGCCCGTGCCGTCTACCACGCCGTTCTGTTCGAGCAGCTCCTGTACCTCCTCGTAGGCGTAGCGGCGGTTTGACTTGATGACGGTGTGCACGATGCGGTACGCCTTCACGTTAGCCTCCTCGTCGAGGTTGAAGATAACGGAGAACGCCAGCTTCTCCTCATCCGGTCGGAGCGAGCAGATGAAGTTGCAGAGGCGTTCGGGGAGCATCGGTATGGTGCGGTCGACGAGGTAGATGCTCGTGGCGCGCTTCACAGCCTCCTTATCTATCACAGAGCCTTCTGTGACGTAATGCGACACGTCGGCGATGTGCACACCCACCTCCCAGAGTCCGTCCTTGAGCTGTCGGATGGAGAGCGCGTCGTCGAAGTCCTTTGCGTCCTTCGGGTCGATGGTGCAGGTGAACACGTCGCGGAAGTCCTCGCGCTCGGCGTAGTCCTCCGGCGTTATCTCCGCCGAAATCTTCTCGGCAGCCTCCTCCACGTTCTTCGGGTACTTATACGGCAAGCCGTACTGCGCGAGGATGGTGTTCATCTCCACGTCGTTGTTGCCAGCCTTTCCGAGCACGTCGACCACTTCGCCAATCATGTTGCGGTGGTCCTGGTCGGGCCACTCCACGATGCGCACCACAGCGTTGTCACCGTCCTTGCCGCCCTTCAGCTTGCGGCGCGGAATGATGATGCTGTTCGCTAATACGTTGGAAGGCGAGATGAGCGTGCAGAGGTCGTGGTCGAACGAGAGTCGTCCGACGAAAGTGTCCTTGGCACGCTCCAGTATCTGTATCACCTGCGCCTCCTTGATGTGGTTCTTGCGTCGCGCCATGCAAGCGAAGCGCACGCGGTCGCCGGTGAGAGCCCACATCGAGTTGCGTTCAGCCACGAAGATAGGCTTGTCGGAGTCGTCGGGCATGATAGAGTTCTTGCCGTTCGTCTTGCGCTGGAACACGCCCTCCTGCACCTGTCCTTTCATGTTCAGCTGATACGAGTTGTCGGTGACGCGCGTGATGAAGTCGTCCCACGCCATCTCCTCCATGATGTCAATAGCGAGCATCTTCAGCGGATGCGTGTCGAGGTGTAGCGAACGGAAGATATCTTTAAACGAGAGCGTCTTTCCAGGGTTGGAGGCGAACAGTTCTTCAAGCTTTGGGGCGAGCTGTTTCTTAGTCAAGCGCTTGCCACCTTTCTTTCCTTTTCCCATAGTATTTGGTTTTTTGTCGGCGAGGGTGTGAGCCTCATCGAAGTTATTGTTTTTCTTTTGCAAATAAACAAAAAATAATTGGAATAGCAATGCGATTGTGTCAGTTTTTTAGAATTGGTGCACTTGAGACAAGTGCACCCCCTACAAGCACCCTTGTGCAAACGTTTGCACAGCGCAAAGAAATTCTGTGAGCCACGGATGCGCTCTATATTAAAATAATGTGATAACTTTGCAGGTGTAATTAAAAACCAATCTAACGAATGTCTGAACTGCAACCAACCACGATGAAGGACATCGCCGAACATTTCGGTGTGTCCATAGCCACTGTGTCGCGTGCCCTCAACGGTAGCGCACGTGTCAGCGAGGAGAAACGCAACCTTATTTGCGAGTACGCCCATGCGCACAACTTCTACCCGAACGACATCGCCAAATCGCTGCGCAACTCTCACAAGCAGCCGGTGAAGGTGATCGGTGTCATCGTGCCCGAGTTCACACATTATTATTTCTCCACCATTCTCAACGGCATCGAGGACGCTGCGTCGAAACGTGGCTACCGCATCATCGCCACCACCTCGCGCGAGCAGTACGAGCGCGAAGTGCAGCTGTGCCAGATGTTCGAAGCTCACCAAGTGTGCGGCGTAATCGTGTCGCAGGCTAAGGAGACGCAGGACTACGCCCACTTCCAATCGCTCATCGACCGCGGCATACCGCTCGTGTTCTACGACCGCATCTGCACGGGTGTGGACACAAGCCGCGTGGTGGTGGACGACTATCAGGGGGCGTTCGCTGCCGTGACACACCTCATCGAGACGGGCTGCCGCCGCATCGCCTTCTACGGCATGAAGGGCAAGACGGCACTCGGACAGAACCGCTACAACGGCTATCACGACGCACTGCTGAAGGCGGGTATGCAGCCCGATCAGTCGCTGGTGTTCGTCTGCGACAAACGCGAGGATGCCGAGCGCATCACGCCCGGCGTGCTCAGCCGTGCCGACCGCCCCGACGCGTTCTTCTGCGTGAACGACGACACAGCCATCAGCGTAATGTACACGGCAAAGCACAACGGCTTCCGCGTGCCCGACGATGTCGCGGTGTGCGGCTTCACCAACGGCGAGCGTGCCATCGCCTGCGACCCGCAGCTCACCACTGTGGAGCAGCGTGGAACAAAGGTGGGCGAAGAGGCTGCCACCATACTCATGGACAAGGTGGAGGGACTCACGCCGTGTGACCGCATCGAGAAGCGCGTCGTAAAGACAAGGCTCGTCGTGAGAGAGAGCACGAAGAGCTAAAAAGGCGGCGCATAAGCCGAACTAAGCCTCTCTAAGCCTTCCTAAGCCAAGGATTCGAGGGAGGGCTTAAAGAGGCATAAGAAGGCTTAGTTAGGCTTAGCTCTCAAGAAAGCACCCCTCCAAAGAAAAAAATAAAAAACCAAAATAACAATGAAACCAAAACCAAATCAAAGTTTCTTGAAACTGTGGAACCTCAGTTTCGGATTCTTCGGCGTACAGATTGCGTACGCCCTGCAGAGCGCGAATATCTCGCGCATCTTCGCCACACTTGGTGCAGACCCACACAGCCTCAGCTACTTCTGGATACTACCACCACTCATGGGCATCCTCGTGCAACCCATCATCGGCACGCTGAGCGACCGCACATGGTGTCGCTTCGGCAGACGTATACCCTACCTCTTCGTAGGCGCATCGGTAGCCGTAGCCGTGATGTGCCTGCTGCCCAACGCCGGCTCGTTCGGCATGGCGGTGAGCGCAGCCATGGTGTTCGGACTCGTCTCGCTGATGTTCCTCGACACGAGCATCAACATGGCGATGCAGCCGTTCAAGATGCTCGTGGGCGACATGGTCAACGAGCAACAGAAGTCGCTCGCCTACTCCATACAGTCGTTCCTCTGCAACGCCGGCTCGATCGTGGGCTACCTCTTCCCCTATTTCTTCACAGCCATCGGCATAGCCAACGAGGCGCAGAAGGGCGTGATACCCGACTCGGTCATCTACTCGTTCTACATCGGTGCGGCGATACTCATCCTCTGCGTCATCTACACCACCGTGAAGGTGAAGGAGTGGAACCCGCAGGAGTACGCCGAGTATAACGAGGCGAAGCCTGAGGAGGACGAAGGCAAAGCCAACTGGATTGAGCTGCTGCGCAACGCTCCGTCGATGTTCTGGAAGGTGGGTGCCGTGCAGTTCTTCTGCTGGACAGCATTCATGTTCATGTGGACATACACCAACGGCACCATTGCCGACACCATATGGAACACCACCGACACCGCGTCGAAGGGCTACCAGGCGGCAGGCAACTGGGTTGGCGTGATGTTCTGCTGGCAGGCTATCGGCTCTGTACTGTGGGCAATGGCTCTGCCACGCTTCAAGAACGAGAAGGCGGCTTATGCGCTGAGCCTCGTCATCGGTGCCGTGGGCTTCGCCCTCGTGCCGTTCGTACACGACAAGAACCTGCTCGCTCTGCCGTTCATGCTCATCGGCTGCGCATGGGCTGCGATGCTCGCCATGCCGTTCGCCTTCGTCACGAACGCTCTTGAGGGCTACGGCCACAAGGGTGCGTACCTCGGACTCTTCAACGGCACCATCTGCATCCCGCAGATCATTGCAGCGGCGTGCGGCGGCACTCTGCTCTCGATGGTTGGCTCGGTGCAGAGCAACATGATGCTCGTAGCTGCGGCGTCGCTCATGCTGGGTGCTTTGTGCGTGGCTCGCATCAAGAAGTAACGTAGCGATTAGTAGCGGTGGTATCATTGCCGCCGCAACACCCTATTATTTTACAAACGGATTAAGCGGAAACTAATGTAGGAGGCTACGGCATTCCTGCCGTAGCCATTGACAACTGAAATACATTTCATTACTATTGTTTGCCCTTGGCTACGGCAGGAATGC